>Ga0187862_10000256_pt1 | contig 61870 bp, 53 predicted proteins | sample June2016WEW_10_1_FD_133003 | JGI IMG/M metagenome (GOLD analysis project Ga0187862, IMG submission 133003) | Peatland microbial communities from SPRUCE experiment site at the Marcell Experimental Forest, Minnesota, USA - June2016WEW_10_150 | ecosystem: Environmental > Terrestrial > Soil >... | reverse complement strand
GTGTAGCCGAGGATTGATGGGGAATGTGTTCGGCGAGGCGCCGAACACGGCAGGCGAGGGCGCCCGCGCTCCCCAAAAATCCAGACGTTTCAGCGGCTACAGTTTTCATGGAATTGCTCTAGCAGGTCGCCTTCCTGCTTTTTGAAGAGTACCCGAAAGAATAGATCCCGTTGGATCGTCAAAGCCAAGAGGCGTTTTATCAATGGGGCAAAGTGACACCTCGTCTGGATACTCGTTTCCACAATACGGGCACTTTTTCATGGCTGATGTTGTAGGGTGCAAGTGTCACTCACTATTTTAACTCTGCTGTTTTCTGGCGGCGCCGACCAAATTGGAAACGTGGGGCCAACTTCCCATTACCAGGTGTTCGGCGATCCATTGCAAGCTCATCGTCGCTTCCGCCCGCAGCCGCCCCGCCAGCCGCACTTTGCGCTTGCTCCGGCGAATTGGCGGCGCATCTGTCGAGGCATGAAGGCACTCTGCCAGAATGGCGGCGCCTGTCAAGCAGTTTAAAAAGTGAGAACTGGGGATTGTGTTCGGCGAGACGCCGAACACGGCGGGCGAGGAAGTTAGAACACCAGTAGGCTGGCCCGCAGAGCGGGCTGCCCGCGCTCCCTAAGATCCAGGCGCTTGAGCGGCTACAGTTTTCATGAAAATGCTCTAGTCTTCGGCGAAGAGGTATTGGAGGTCGGCGGAGGTGAGGTTGTTGGCGAAGCCTTGTTCGCCAAAAACGTCGGCGATGGTCTGGGCTTTGCGCTGCTGGAGTTCCCAGATTTTTTCTTCGACGGTGCCGGGGGCGATGAGGCGGAAGGCGTTGACGGTGCGCAATTGGCCGATGCGATGGGTGCGGTCAATGGCCTGGGCTTCGACGGCGGGGTTCCACCAGGGATCGTAGAGGATGACGTTGCTGGCGGTGGTGAGGTTCAGGCCGGTGCTGGCGGCGCGCAGGCTCAGGAGGAAGATGCCGCCCGCCGGATCACTTTGAAAGGCTTCGGTGACTTGCTGGCGGTTCTTGGTCTCGCCGGTGAGGATGTGGGTCTTGATCTGGCGGGCGGCGCACTCGGTTTCGAGGATGCGCAACATGCGGACAAACTGGCTGAAGACCAGGGCTTTCTGGCCGCCCGCCATGAGGGGCTCCATCAATTCAAAGAGGGTGTCGGTTTTGCCGGAGGGGGCATCGTTGTTGACAAGTTTGGGGTGGCAGCAAATCTGGCGCAGGCGGGTGAGGGCGGCCAGGACATGAATGGTGCTGCGGCCCAGGCCGCGCTCGGCGACGGTGCTGAGGACTTGTTCGCGGCTGCGGCGCAGCTCGGCGAGGTAAAGTTTGCGCTGGGCCTCGCCGAGTTCGCAATCGCGGCGCTGCTCGATGCGGTCGGGGAGGTCTTCGGCGACGTCTTGTTTGAGTCGGCGGAGCAGGAGGGGGCGCAGTTTGCAGGAGAGGCGGCGGCGGGCGATGCGCTGCTGGTCGGCGGCATTTTCGCCGCGCGGCTCGTAATTTTCGTGGAACTTCTGCTGGCTGCCGAGATAGGAGGGCTGGACAAAATCCACGATGCTCCAAAGGTCCAGCAGGCGGTTTTCCAGGGGCGTGCCGGTAAGGGCCAGGCGCTGGTCGCCGCGCAGTTGTTTGACGGACTGGGTGATTTGGGCGTCCGGGTTTTTGATGAACTGGGCCTCGTCCAAAATGACGGCGCAAAAGGAGAATTTCTGCAAGGCCTCGAGATCGCGGCGCAGGAGGGCGTAATTGGTGACAATCAAATCGAAGGCGGGGATTTGATGGCGCAGGTTATGGCGGGCAGGCCCGCTTTCCAGGACGAGAACTTTGAGGCCCGGAGTGAAGCGGCCGGCTTCGCGGCGCCAGTTGTGGAGGACGGAAGCGGGGCAGATGACCAGGGCGGGTTTTGCGGGTGTGGTTTGGCGGCGCAACCACTGGAGCCAGACGAGGGTTTGCAGGGTTTTGCCCAGGCCCATGTCGTCGGCCAAAACGCCGCCCAACTGGTGGCGGCTGAGGTGGCAGAGGAAATCGAAGCCGGTGCGCTGATAGGGCCGCAATTGGGCCTGGATTCCCTCGGGCAGCGGGGTGGAGGGAACGCCGCGGAATTGGGCCAGGTTCTGCCGCAAGGCCCTGGCCTGAGGAGAGTCGCCGAACTTCTGCAAACCTTCCTCTTCCAGATGGGCGGCTTGGGCCAGGCCCAAACGTTGCGGGACGGGGATCAGTCCGTCCACGCCCAAGTCTGCCATCGCCTCGTGGGCGGATTGGACGGACTGGGTGTCCAGTTCGAGCCATCCGGCGTCGGGCAGTTTGATGAAGCGGCCGGTGGCGGTTTGCAGGCGCAGCAAGTCGGCGGGAGTCAATTTGAGTCCTTCGGCCTCCCACTCGGCGGAGACGGAAAACCAATCAATGCCGCTGCTCTTGATGACGAGTTTTGGGCGCACGGGCCGGGAATTCAGGAAGAGGCGGTGAAAAGCGGGGTTGCCGAGGTACTCGGCCTGGTCCGGGCGGTCCGGCCATGCGGCCGCCAGGCAAGCCAGGAAGTTTTCGTTCGCGTCGCCGTGCCAGAGTCCGGGTTCGGGTGTGAACCAGTCCAGGCGGCGGAGCCAGTGGACGGCACTGTCCAGGCGGGGATCGTCGAGGATGGTGGGGCGGGCGGGGGATAGGGCAGGGGGGGCCTCGGTGCGCCATTCCATGCCGTTCCAATGCCAGAGATTTTGGTCGTGCTCCGCGGTGGCCAGCAGGCGCACGCGCACTACATCGTCCACGAGTTCAAAAGTGAAGCGGGGCCGAGCGCGGCGGACCTCGCAGAGATTCTCCCACGCCGGGCCGTTGGCGGCCTGGGTCTTGTGGAGTTGGGTGATGAGGCGATGGCTCAGTTTGCGCACCGGGAGGGACTGTTGCTGCGCCCAGGAGTTGAGCAGGTCGTCCGGCGGGGCGCTGCGGAGCAAGTAGAAGGTGTTTTCCACCAGGGCCATGGCCGGGCGGCCGGAAAAGAACTTGACGGCGCCCAAGGCATGGGACTGGCCGGAAGGCAGGGCCAGAGAGTGGGTGAAGAAGAGATCGCCTTTAATGTCTTCCAGGCGCGGCTTCAATTCGGCCAGGTCACCGTGAAAGACAATGGGCCGGCGGGAGGGATCGAGGAGGAGGCGGGATTTGTCGCCCCATTGGACGAGCCATTGGAGCAATTCCAGGCCTGTCAAGATCATGGATTCCCAAAGGCCTTCGGGGTCGGCGTGGCTTTGGGCCAGCCACTGGATGAATTCCCAATCGGGAAAGGAAAACAATTCCTGTTCGTGAGTGGCGCGGGAAGTCAGGTCCACCACCTCGCCGAGGGTCTTGACCTTCTCGCCGGTGCGTTGGCGGAAGATATGGAAGGAGACGGCCAAGCCGTGCAAGGAGGAGCCGTCGCTGACCGGCTTGGGCTGGCAGGCGACGCGCATGGCCGCGCGGGGAGAATCCAGATGGGTGGGGGCGGTGGGGAACAGCCAATGTTCCAGGCCGCGCACCAGTTGCTCCTCCTTTTCGACCTGTTTGATTTCGGCAAAGCGGCCGGCATTGGCATGGGACTGCAACTCGGTGGGGAGGGGCCGGCTGGAGCGGAGGAAGAGAATGGCGGTTTCTTCGAGGCGTTTTTTGCCCCTGGCGGAGAGCATGCGGGGCCACCAATCCTGGCTGGCGAAATCCTTGCGGGAGAGGGAGAGCTTTTCGAAATAATCTTCCAAGAGGAGCCAGGCGCGCTGGGGGTCGTTGCAATCGGCGAAGATGTTGAGGATTTCGGTGCGTTCGGCCAAGGCGGCCTTGGAGTCGGCCAACTCGCGGCGCAACTCGGCTTGGGCGCCGTAGGTCTTGGTCAGGACCGTGTGATGGGCGTCGTATTTGGTCGTATTGCCCGAGCTGCCGGTCGGCGGCAATTTGCGCGTGAATTTAGGCATGGATGCGACGCGTTAAAACAATTGGTTCATGTCGCCACAACCCGGGCTGGGTGTCAATGGAAAACTCGGGAAAAAGCGGTTGGCTAATTGGCCGCCCCGCCCCTTGGAGGTGTGGAATTGCGGTTAGCTCTGATTGTCCACGGATTGCAGGATTCCAGGGATTTGAGAGGCTTATGTGATGAGCCGCAAGGTCAGGGGATAACGATAGCAGCCTCCATCCGCCGCCTTGACGGCCGCCACAATGGAGAGAATGAACATGGAGAGGCCCAGGATGATGACGATAGGAATGCCGATTAAGATGAGGTAGAGGGGAATGCAGCATATAAAATAGATCATCAAGGAAATGTGAAAATTCAACGCTTCCTTGGCATTGGCGGCCACATACTCGGATTCACTCCGCATTACCAAATAGACGACCAGCGGCAAGATGATAAAACCGATGCCAAGAAACACGGAGAGATGACACAAGATACTCCAGATCTTGTCGTTGCCAGTGTTGCGAAGCGGCGGCTGGATTGGAGCGGCAGGGGGTGCGGGTGGACCTAGCGGGGGTGTGGGTTCCATAGATTTTTGTGCTAAAATTAATTGACTGAGTTGCGAACACGCGGCCTGGTTGGCCGTGCCTGAATGCAATCTGAACGAGGGAGGCGAATTTGTCAATCAAATGGATCGGCCTTGAGGGGGCGGACGCGCAGGCCGGTTTTCTCCCGGGCGGCGGCAAAGGAGAGGATGCCATTTTTGACGGCGGGTCCGGTGTAAGGATCGTTGCGAATGAGCAGGCTGCCGTCCAGGTCCAGGTAATCGGCCAGTTCGGCCAGTTGCGCCCCGGCGCTGGTGGCGAGGCTGGATTGGACCATGCAGCCGAGCATGGTTTTAAGGCCGGACTTTCGGGCGGCTTTGAGCGTGTGGACTGCCTGGAGGAGGCCGCCGGTTTTGATGAGCTTGACATTGACGCCGTGGAAGCATTGGGCGCAATGGGCGGCGTCGCCGGTGCCGCGGCAGGATTCATCGGCAAAAAGCGGCAGGGGGGAACATTGCTTCAACCAGGCCAGATCGCGGGCGGGGGTTGCGGCCGGCATGGGCTGTTCGACAAATTCGATGTGCGGGTCGCGGGCGAGCCACTCGATGTTGCGCAAGGCTTCCTCCTTTGTGGTCCAGGCTTCGTTGGCGTCCACGCGGAGGGTTTTGAGGGGGGCGACTTCGCGCAGGGCGGCCAGATTCTTGCGGTCATTGGGAGAGCCGACCTTGAGTTTGAGGATGGGAAAGGAAGCGGCTTCCAGGACCTTGTCGCGGATCTTGCGAGGGGTGTCAATGCCGATGCTGAAGGAGGTCAGGTGCCTGGATTCGGCGAAGCCCAGGTGCAGATAATCATAAACCGGCTGGCCGGCCTGGCGGGCGGCGCCATCCAGGAGCGCCATATTGACGGCGCATTTGGCGGAGAAATTGCGCGGGGCCAGTTTTTCCAAGTAGTCCATGCCGGCGGCGGGGTCGGCGAAGGCCAGCTTGAGGGGGTCCACGCGCGCCAGGAAATCCTGGATGGACGCCACCGATTCCTGGTAGCGGGAGGTGGCGGGGGCCTCGCCCAAACCGGTGGTTTGGCCGTCGCTCAAGCGAACCAGGACGACCGGCGCCTGGGTTTGGTCCTCCCCGGACTGAGGGCCGCTGGCCACAGTCCATCTGTGCTTGAGGCGCAAAACCAGCGGACGAAAATCCAGTTTCATCGCCGCAAGGACAACCTAAATGTCCGGCAATAGCAAGAGGTTAACCGCCGCGCGGGGCCGGGGAATTGGGAAACCGGGTGGCGGGAGTGTCAGGATGCGCTGGTTTCCGCTCCGTTGGGAGCTTGTTGCAACAGCGCCACGGCTTCTTCAAAGGTGCCGCCGAAGGACCAGGCTTTGGATTCTTCGTACATGCGGCACTGTTCGCGGAGGGCTTCCGGGCCGACCATGGCGTAACGGATGGAGAATTCGGCGGAGGCTTGGATGACAGCGAGGACCAGTTGGATGAGGGGGAGGGTGACGGCGGGGACGGCGCTGAAGTCAACAATCAATTTGTCGCCGCCGGCGTCCACCAGGGCCGTGAGCTGGTTGCTGAGGTCGGAGACGACTTCGCGTTGGAGACCTGGATTGATGTCCTTGGGGAGGATGAGAACCAGGGCTTCGGGGCGTTGCTGGAAGTACTTATAGGAGGTGTTGAGCTTGAGGGCGCGGGAGATTTTGACTTTGAGATCCTCGGCCTGGATGGGTTTGGTGACGATGCCGGCAAAGCCCGCCTGGGTGGCGCGGGTCTGGTCGCCGACGGTGGTTTTGACACAGAGACCGAAAACGGGAATGGTGGAGGTGTTGGCGTAACTGCGGAGATTTTGAAAGAGAGTGTAGGCTCCGTCGTTGGGAAGGGACAGGCTGGCCAGGACCAGATCAATGCCATTGGCCACGCACAAGTCAAGGGCTTGGGCGGGCTGGCCGGCGCTGGTCACTTTCCAAGGGGTCCCGGCCAGGCCGAGACGAATTTGCTCCACGATAGCCGGTTTGTCGTCCACGACGAGAATGTTGATGGGGGCGTCGTAGCGTTTGGCTCCCAGCCCGCTTTCGGCTCTGGATTTGAGGGGCACGACGCGGCCGAGGCGTTGGAGGAGCAGCTCTTCGTTGAAAGGCTTGACCAGATAATCGCGCACGCCCAGCCGGGCAATTTTGGTCACGGTTTCGCGATCTGACAGGCTGGTCATCATGATAACGGGGGTGGCTTTAAGGTCCGGGTCGGAGCGAAGTCTGGTGAGCACCTCGAATCCGTCCATGATGGGCATGTTGTAGTCCAATAAGATCGTATCGGGCTTTTCGCGGCTGGCGAGAGACAGGCCAAGGGCACCGTTGTCCGCTTCCAGGAGCGTGCAATCGCAGAGTTTTAAAGCTTTGGCGACGGTGAGGCGGACGACCTGGCTGTCATCCACGGTGAGAATTTTGGTGCTCATAAGTCAGGAGTTCCCGGGTTGGGTGCCGTGTCCAGGGATTGGAAACGGGCTTGAGATTAATGTGTCGAGGCGTGGACCGATCTGTTCCAAGGGGACGATGTGGTGGGCAGCACCCAGACGGATGGCCTCGCGGGGCATGCCGAAAACGACACAGGTCTCCTGGTTTTGGGCGATGGTGGCGGCGCCGGCGTTGGCCAAATGGAGGAGGCCGGCGGCGCCGTCGGAGCCCATGCCGGTGAGCAGGGCGGCGGCGGTGTGAGGAGCGGCGCCGGCTTGCACAGCGGAATCGAAGAGGATGTCAACCGCCGGCCGCTGGTGGTGGATGGGCGGGCCTTGGTTGAGGCGAACCTGGTAATGGCCGTTCTCCCATTTCAGGAGCATGTGATAGTCGCCTGGCGCCAGGAGCGCCAGGCCGGGCCTGACGATGTCTCGATCCCGGGCTTCCCGGACCTGCATGGGGCAGATTTGATTCATGCGGTCGGCAAAGGTTTGAGAGAAGCGGGGAGGAATATGCTGGACGATGCAGATGCCCGGGAGATCGCCGCGCATGGAGGTAAGAATGGTTTTGAGGGCTTCGGTGCCGCCTGTGGATGAACCCATCAAGATGATTTTGCGCGGCGGAAAAAGGCGCGCGGTGGTCGCCCCTGCCGGGGGCGCGCCGGGGCGGGCTGGGGGAGGGTCGGGTGAGAAGCCGCGCAGGCGGGCACCGGCGGCGGCCTTGATCTTTTCTGAAAGGAGGCGGCCTTGGGCGCAGGCCGAAAGCAAGCCGGCGGATTTTTCCATGACGTCCACCGCGCCGGCTTGGAGGGCCTCCAGGGCGTTGAGGGAGTTGGAGGGAGTCAGGGAGCTGAGGATGATCACAGGCATGGGGCGATGTTTCATGATGGCCCTGAGAAAGGTGATGCCGTCCATGCGCGGCATCTCCAAATCCAGGGTCATGACATCGGGCTTGAGCTGGAGGATTTTATCGCGGGCGATGTACGGATCGGCCGCGGTGCCGACGATCTGGATCTCCGGAAAAGAGGCCAGGCTGGCGCTGATGGTTTTTTGGGCCAGAGCGGAGTCGTCCACGATGAGGAGGCGGATGGGATTGGGCATCATGAGCGGTGTGGGATGATCCAGTTGGCCATTTCGACTGACAAGGCTGTCTGGATGACAAAGTCCTCGATTTCCTTAGGGGAGATTTCGAGCATTTCGAGCACTTCGGGCCGTCCGCGAATGGCGAAGGATTGGTATCCCTGGCCCTGGCCGAGGCAGTGGGCGATCAGATCGGCCAAATAGACATAGCCGGCCAGTTGCTGATGGGGGCAGGCCCGGGCGGGGTCATGGTGATGCCAGACCGCCTTGACGAGCGTTTCCGGGAAATTCCATCGCGCCAGCAAGCGTCCTCCGATTTCGGCGTGTTCGACGCCGAGAATGGATTTTTCGGCTTCGAGGAAGGATTGACCGGAAACGCCGGTAAGTTTGAGGGCCGGCTCGTAGGCGCCTTCCAGGAAGCCGTTGAGAACGATTTTGCCGATGTCGTGCAGCAAGGCGGCGGTGAAGACCAGTTCGGTTTCGGCGCCGAGTTTGTCGGCGATGACCTTGGCGGCCAGGCCGGCCGTGGCGCAATGCTGCCATAATTCTCCGCTGGAGATGCCATAGCCGCGTTGGGGGGAGCCCAAAATGCCTTCGCCCACCACGGTGGCGACCATGCGGTAGATAGCATTGAAGCCCATGAGAGAGACGGCTTGGCGGAGGTCGTAAACCGGTTCGGCCAGACCGGCGGCGGCGCTGTTGCAGCGTTGGAGCAATTTGGCGGTCAGCCCGGGATCGAAGGTGATGAGGTCCACGATCCGCTCGGCGTCGGTTTCGGCGTCGTTCAGCAGCGTGAGCAACTCGGCGAGGATGCGCGGGGCCGGGGGCAGGGATTTAACTTTGTTGATGTAGTCATCGAGTATTTGCATATTAGCTCCTGTAAAGAATTGTTTCGGAGTTTTGGCCGGAGGTTTTCAAATGAACCGCACCGGCCCCAATTCTTAATTGCATGGTGCGGCTGACGAACCCGCCCACTTCCTGGGCCGCGATGGCCAGGCCGTGGTGGCGGAGAATGTCTGTGAACTGCTGGAAATTGCGTTGACCGATGTTGAAGAAGCCGGAATCGTCCATGAAGTGGGAGGCTCCGGCCACGCAGATGCGAAGCCGGTGCTTTTCGGCGCCCAATTGGTAGGCGGCGCGGAACAAGGCGGCCAACCCGGTGTCCACGAACATGGCCGGCCGCTCGTCGGCCCTGGCGGGGTTGATGGACGAGTCCGGGAGCATGGCGTGCAACAAGCCGCCGGCGCGGACAACCGGATCGTAAATGGCCACTCCCAGGCAGGAGCCGAGGGAGAAGATGGTGAGGACGGCGCCTGGATCTTTTGAAACCTCCAGGGCGCCGACGCCGATGACCAGTCTTTTTTCAGACACTGGATGTTTTTTGAAGCAAAGGGATGGCATAAATTACCTTTCAATGTGTTGATAAATGCTGGGCCGCAGGGAATAAAGGGGCACGTCCAAGCCGTTGAGGTCTTCGGAATGTCCGATGAGCAGATGACCTTTGGGCGCCAGGAAGCGGCAAACGCGATTGACCAGTTGCTCCCGGGTGGCGGGGTGGAGATACATCAGGACGTTGCACAGGAAGATCACCTGGAAGGGTTGGGGATGGGTGTAGTCGGCCAGGAGGTTGATTTGCCGGAAGGTGATGTGATCGGCGATGATGCGTTTGACGCGGAAATACCCCTCCCATCTTCCGATGCCCTTTTGAAAGTATTTCCGCACCCAGGGCCGCGGCAATGACCTCAAGCGGTCCTGGGTGTAAACCCCCAGGCGGGCCTTCTCCAGCACCTTGGCGGAAACATCCGAAGCGCACACGCGCCAGTCCCAGCCGGGGTTGGCCTCCGAGTGTTCGGCCAGGTAGAAGGCCGAGGTGTAGGCTTCCTCTCCCGAGGAACTGGCGGCGCTCCAAACATGGAATGGCCCGTCCGGCGGCTTGGGCGAGGATGGCAGGGCGTGTTCGACCATGAATTGGAAGTGATCCTCTTCGCGCAGGAAGCCGGTGAAGTGAGTGGTCAGCGCATCCACCACGCGCGTCAACTCTTGCCCGTCGTCCTGGTTGCGGAGAAAGTCGCAGTAGGCGGGCAGGCTGGTCAAACCGTGGTGACGGATCCGTTTGCCCAGACGGGATTTGATGAGCGCCTCCTTGCTGTGGTGGATCTGGATGCCGCAGCAGTCGTGGATGAGCTGGCTGATGTAGCGGCAGGCTTGCTTATCTGCAAAGGCGCTTTTCATAAAATCAGGCGGCGGCCTCCAGGGGCGCGGAATCCAGGGACACCAAGGCGTGAGTGTCCAGAATCAAGGCCACACGCCCGTCGCCCAAAATGGCGGCGCCCGAGACATAGCCGTTGCGCTGAAACGATTCGCCCAGACTCTTGATGACGACTTCCTGCTTGCCCAGGAGTTGATCCACCAGCACGCAGCGCGATTGGCCGCGGGCTTCAATTAGTACGGCGATGGAATCGGCCGGGATGGTGGAAGCGGGCTTAATTGCCAGATGGGTGTGGAGGCGCAGGATGGGGCGGAGCTTCCCGCGCACTTCGATCATTTCTCCACGGCCCTGGACGGTCTTGATCGCGCCGGAGGCGGGGCGGAAGGAGTGGGAGACGGAGAGGGTGGGGAAGATGAACCGCTGATCTCCCACGCCGGCGATCAGGCCGTCAATGATAGCCAGGGTCAGGGGGAGATGGATGGTGAAGGAGGCGCCTTGGCCGGGAGTGGATTGGATTTCGATTTTGCCGTGAAGGGCTTCCACATTGCGGCGGACCACATCCAGGCCGACGCCGCGCCCGGAAAGGCCGGTGACTTTCTTGGCGGTGGAGAAGCCCGGGTTCATGATGAGGTTGAAAACATCCTTTTCGGGGAGTTGTTGGCCGGGTTTGACCAGACCCATTTTGGCGGCTTTGGCGAGGATGCTTTCGAGGTGAAGGCCATTGCCGTCGTCCTGGATTTCGATGACGACGTTGCCGCCCTGGTGGAAGGCGTTGAGGCGGATGACGCCGCGTTCGGGCTTGCCGCGCTGCCGGCGAAGCTCGGCGTTCTCGATGCCGTGATCAACCGAATTGCGGATCATGTGGATGAGAGGATCGTTGATTTCCTCCACGAGGGCGCGATCCAGTTCGGTTTCTTCTCCCTGGGTGAGGAGCTGCACATTTTTGCCCGCCTTTGCGGCTAGGTCGCGCGCCAACCGGCGCATTTTTTGAAAGGTCTCGCGGATGGGCACCATGCGCAAGGAGATGGCCATGTTTTGGAGGTCTTTGGTGATGCGCTCAAGCCGGGCGAGATCACGATCCAACTTTTCGCTGCGCAGCGGGGCCCAGTCGCGGTTTTGCACGACAATTGACTGGGCGAGCGTCATCTCGCCCATGAGATCAACCAGGTTGTCGAGCTTGACTTTGTCCACTTTGACAGTGGCGCTGGGGATGTCCGCCATGGTGTCGAATGCCGGCGGAGGGCGGGGGAGATTGGGCGCCGGGGGTGAGTCGGGCCGGGGCTGGGCTTGAAAGGCCAGGGCGGCGCGAATGCGGGCAAACAAATGCGAGGTTGGTATGACAATAGGCCCAGGCGGGCACCGGCCCGCCAGATGCGCGCTGATTTGGGCGATGAATTGTTTGAGAGTGTCCGCGCCCGCCAGAATGAGGTCTATGACCGGCCGGGTGACGGCCAGTTTTTGTTGGCGGGCCAGGTCCAGCAACGACTCCAGTTCGTGGGCCAGATTCTGGATGGCGGTGAGGTTCAAAAACCCGGCGCCGCCTTTGAAGGTATGAAAAGCGCGGAAGATCGTGTTGAGGGTGTCGGCGTCGGATGGGTTTTCTTCGAGCGTGAGCACCCCTTGTTCGATGTTGAGCAAGTGTTCCTTGGATTCGCTGATAAATTGGGCCAACAGCTCGCCGTCCTGCTCCGGATTGAGAGTGAGAACCGGTTCCTCCATGTTCGGCGAGGGCTGGGGCGGGGCAGGGGCGGACGGCGCGGCGAGGGCTGGATTTCCAGCATCGTCGCAGGCTGGAAGCGCGGGCAGATCGCGCTGGTTTGAGACTGCGTCCAGTGCGGCGTCCCACCAGGCGGTCCAGCGGCCAAAGCGATCCAGGTCGGCCTGGCGGAAGGCGCCGGTGGAATCGAGAATTTGATCCATCCAAAGCCGGGCCTGTTGGACTCCTCGCATGATCGGCTCCGGCGCCACGTCTTTGGTGAGCGCGTCTTCGATCAGGCAAAGGAAGCTATTGACGGGTAAGAGGCCGGAGTCCTTGCCCGGCTCGGCAAAGACCAGCTCGCCGGCGATTTTTTCGCCGAGGGTCTGAAATTGGGCAAGGGTCGCCGGATTCATGGGTCAGAAGTCCTTAAAGCCTGCTTCCAGGGGAAGATCCGAGGGCTTGCGCTGCCAGGCGCCGGCGGGAGTGGGCGCGGCGGCGGCGCGGCCCTGGCCGTTGTGCCTGGTTCCCGGAGCTTGGCGGGTACTGTTGGTCCGCGCTTTTTCGATGGTCCAACCGGGGGCGGATTTGGAGGGGGCGGCCGGGGAGGTTCCTGTCAAGGATTGCAATTCTTCGACAATGCCGCGCAAGACCTGGGCATGGGCGTTCATCTCCTGGGCCGCGCTGGAGCTTTCCAAGGCACTGGCGGCGTTGCTTTGCACGACGTTGTCCATTTTGGCGACCGCTTCATTGACCTGGTTGATGCCTTCGCTCTGCTCCCGGGAGGCGGTGGCGATCTCGGCGAGCAACTTGTTGACCAGGCGCACATTGCTGACAATGCCGGCCAGGCTCTCGGAGACTTTGCGGCTCATCTGGACGCCCTGGCAGGTTTTGCTGATGGCGGTTTCGATTTTGGTAGCCGTCTCTTTGGCGGCCTGGGCGCTCCGCTGGGCGAGGTTGCGCACTTCGTCGGCGACGGCGGCAAAGCCAATGCCCGCCTCTCCGGCTTTGGCGGCTTCGATGGCGGCGTTGAGGGCGAGGATATTGGTTTGAAAAGCGATTTCATCAATGGTCTTGATGATCTTGCCGATGTCGTCGCTGGAGGATTTGATTTCCTGCATGGCCTGGATCATCAGGAGCATGTCATTGGCGCCGGCGTCGGCGTCGTTGTGGGCCTTGTCGGCGAGGTCTTTGGTGCTCTGGGCGTTGGCGGCGTTGCGTTTGGTCATGCTGGCGATTTCCTCCAGGGAGGCGCTGGTTTCCTGGAGGGAGGCGGCCTGAGTGGCGGCCCCTTCGGCCAAGGTCTGGCTCGAGGCGGAAACTTGCGCGGCTGCGGCGCTGGTCTGCTCGGCGCCGTCGGACAGATCGGCCACGGGCCGGCGAAGCCCCAGGGAGATGCTGCGGGTGACGAAGGTTCCGATAACCAGAGTCAGCAGGACCGCCAGAGGCAGGATAATGAAGAGGGCCGTTTCGATGGTGGAAACAAATTGGGCGCCGTTGTGCGCCGCGGCGGCCAGTTCCGGCGCGGCCTGGCTGGCGATGAGGTCAAACCGGCGGGAGATTTGTTCCAGGCCCATCCAGAAGCTGATGGCAAAAAGGACAATGATTCCGGTCGCGGCGGCCAGCAAGGCGGCGATCCTGTTTCCGATAGTCCATTTTTTCATATTGTGTTGTTGGGTTGATCTGGTCAATGAACCAAAGAAAGCGGCGTCAAGGCATGGGAATGGATTGGTTGATGGTTTCGAGCGGATCGGCCAGCAAGAGGTGGTCGAGATCGAGCAGCGCGACGACACGTCCCTTGACTCTGGCGATGCGCGGGACGAATTCGGTGTTGAGTTGCGCCCCGAACAGCGGGGTCTCTTCAATATCCTCGGGGGAGATGTTGAGAACGTCTTCCACGCCGTCAACGACCAGGCCCATGTTGATGGTGTTGCCTGCGGGCGACTTGATATGAGCCACGACAATGCAGGTGGATTGGGTGGTCTGCGCCTGCGCCAAGCCGAAGCGGAGGCGGAGGTCCAGAACGGGAATGATTTTTCCGCGGAGATTGATCACTCCAAGGATGAAGGGCGGCATTTGCGGGATGGGGGTGATTTCAAGCAGGCGGATGATTTCGCGGACTTTGAGCACGGGAATGGCGTAGAATTCATCCCCCAAATTAAAAACGAGCTGTCTGGCGGCCTGAGCGTGGCGCGCCGGCGCGTGGTTGTCCGATGTTTGCATCGTCATTTTCAGTCTTTCCATTTGTTTTTATCCGCCAATGCACCCCGGCAAGAAATGGCAGATTCGGGCCATGCGTCGCTCCGAGAGGCTGAGCGGTCCGAAAGCGCCTTCGCCCGCCCCACGGTCCGTCTCGAGAATGCTGCTCACCATTGCCGGTGCTCAATAGGCTATCGGCAGAATCCCGGAAAGGTTTAGGGTGGGAAGGCAGTTTTTACCTTTTGGACTGCCAACGGCAAGGTCTTGAGCAGGAGATTCTTACGCCTTCGTTGCGCGGAACCTGGCGTTGTGCCGGGCGCGTCGGCGCCAAGGCCGGAGTAACCGTCAAGAGCTAGGGAAGTTGCTGGAAATCGTGGTAGGCGCGGGCGATGCCGGTTTGCAAATCAATCTTGGGCTTCCATCCCAAAGCAAAAATGCGCGAGCTGTCCATCAACTTTCTCGGGGTGCCGTCGGGCTTGGATTGGTCCCACTCGATTCGGCCGTTGAAGCCGACGACGCGTTGGACCACTTGCGCCAATTCCCGGATGCTCAGGTCGCTGCCGCAGCCGATGTTGATGAATTGTTCGTCGCTGTAGCGTCGCATCAAAAAAACACAAGCCGCCGCCAGATCGTCGGCATGGAGGAATTCGCGCAGGGGCGCGCCCGTTCCCCAACAGGTGACGGAAGGGGCGCCGGAGATTTTGGCTTCATGGAACTTGCGGATCAATCCGGGAAGGACATGGGAGGTTTGCAAATTATAATTGTCATTAGGCCCGTACAGATTGGTAGGCATGGCGCAGATGAAATCGGAGCCGAACTGGCGGCGGAAGGCCTGGCAGAGTTTGAGGCCGGCGATTTTGGCGATGGCGTACCATTCGTTGGTGGGTTCCAACGGGCCGGTGAGCAGATATTCCTCCTTCAAGGGCTGGGGCGCCAGTTTGGGATAGATGCAGGAACTTCCCAGGAAGAGGAGTTTCTTGACGCCGGAAAGGCGGGCGGTTTCGAGGAGGTTGGTTTGAATCTGGAGGTTCTCCAACAGGAAATCCGCCGGCTGGCTTTGGTTGGCCAGGATGCCGCCGACTTTGGCGGCCGCCACGAAGACATAGGCCGGCTTTTCGTCCGCGAAGAGTTTTTTCACCGCGGCGTCGTCGCGCAGATCCGTTTCGCGGTGTGTCCTGCCGATCAAGCGCGCGTAGCCCTGGCGCTCCAGTTCGCGCCAAATGGCGCTTCCGACCAGGCCGCGATGGCCGGCGACGTAAATGGGTTCATCCTGATGCACGGCCCAAGGATTTGAGAATTGGGGCGGGAGGTCAACCCAGGAATGAAAGCAAAATGAGAAATCGGAAATTTGGAAATAGACGGGATCGCTCTTTGACAGCCGGATTTCTCGATTTCAGCTTTCCGCCTTTTCCACTTGTGGTTTGACGCACGGGAGATTTTTTGACAGAGTGCCGGCATGAGATTGACCGCGAGTGAAATCACCGCAATTCGCGAGGAGATTGGGCGGCTGGACCCCGAGGCCGAGGTCTATCTTTACGGTTCGCGCGTTGATGACAGGGCGCGCGGCGGAGATGTTGACCTGTTGGTCATCTCCGAAACGCTGGGCTTCCGGGAGGTGTTGCGGTTGCGCACCCGGATTCTGGAGCGCATCGGCTGGCAACAACTGGACCTGGTGGTGCGGCGCCACGATCAAGCCAACGAACCGCTGGCCGTTATGGCGCGGCAAAGCGGGGTGAAATTATGAAACGGGATCAAGCCCGAAGCTTGCTCGAACAGGCCTTGGCGGAATTGGTCAGCGCCCGGGGCCACCTGGATTTTTCCTACCGGCAGATCGAGGGATTGCCGGGTTCTCTGGCAGGCGCAACGGAGAAGCAATTGGAAAGCGTCGAGGCTTTCACCGGTCGCTTTGCCCGTAGTGTGGATTTGCTGGTAAACAAGGTGCTCCGCAGTTTGGACCGGATGGAGTTGTATCCCGAAGGCACACTCCTGGATAGCATCCATCGCGCCGAAAAACGCGGATTGGTGGGTGGCGCGGATGAACTGCGGGAAATGAAGGACGTGCGCAACATGATTGCGCATGACTATGCCGGGGCTAAAGCAGCGGAGATTTTTGTCTGGTGCCGCGAACAAAAGCCCGTCTTCGATGCCATTTGCGAACGCGCGGTCGCCCACGCGGAACAGATTCTGTCCGCGAGTTCATGATGTCCCACCCTCTTGGCGGAAAGTCAACCTCGGGATTTTGAACAGGGGATCGCGTTCCCCTTCGCCAAGCCCATGGCGGAGTGATCCTGTTGCCTCATCCACCGTCGCCGATGCTTCGAAGGAGTGCCCGCCCTCCGCAACTGGAAGAGCGAAGGAGGGAGCGGATGCGGATCTGGTTTTGCGTCAAAATTAAGGGGCGGATTCAGGTTGATAGACGCAGCGGGCGGTGCAGGTTTCGGCCACGACAATTTCTGTGAGCCGCGGGATCCTGGGCTTGAGATGCTTCCAAATCCAGAGGGCAATATTTTCGCTGGTGGGATTTTGCAGGCCGGGGATTTCATTCAGGTAATGGTGATCCAGTTTTCGCCAGATGGGCAGGAAGGCCGCGTTAATTTTGGCGTAATCCATCACCCAGCCCAGCTTGGGATGACAGGGGCCGGAGACGGCCACTTCGACCTGGAAGCTGTGGCCGTGCAACCGCCGGCATTTGTGGGATTTGGGCAGGCGGGGCAGCAGATGCGCGGCTTCAAATTGGAAAGTTTTTCGCAGTTCCATTGGTTCTTGGTCTCGTTTTGGTTTCATTTTTCCCATTCGGTCCACGTGAGTAAATCGCCCAGAGCGGGCCGGCCGTCGTGGCGCCATCCCAGCGGGGGCTTTTGCATTTCTCCCAAGGGGCAAATGCGGCGGGCGCCCCAACGGGCGAATCGCTGGGCGAGAGTGGCGGCGCGAGGCCCGGCGCTGGCCAGGCCCACGGTGGAGATGTTTTCGCGCACCGGCCCGGCGCCGTGCAAGGCCTCGTTCTCATCGTTGACGGGTTTGATATAAACAAAGCGGTTGAGACAGGAAAGCTGGAAGCGCGGATCGGTTTCCAGAACGACCGTCCAGGCTGTGGATTCCGAACTGGCCCACATTTTGGTCTCCGGAGAGTGGGCGGCGCGCACTTCGTAAATGGCGCGGCGGGCGGAGATGTGGGCGGCTTCGCGCGCGCTGAGGTCTCCGCGGGGATGGGATTGCTCCAGGGCCTCCAGTTGCCGGGCCAGCAGCGCGGCGAAATCTTCCGCCCCAACGGTTCCGCCTTCCTCAACATAAATGACATGGGGCGAGAGGCAGCCGAGCTGGTTCCATGCGGCCACGTCCTGGGCCGCTCGTTGGGCGATCGTTTCCGGGTGGCGGCCCGTCAGGGCCTCTTTGGCGACATACCCGAAGCTGACGCGTGTGCCATAGCCGACGCAGCGAACATGGGCCGGGAGCCTGATTTGAATCGCCGCCAGGGTGTCGTTGCTGCCCGTCGCGGTGACGCAATCGGCTTCGGCAAAAAGCGCGGATTCCAAACTTTCGGCGCCGCCTTTCCATTCGGCCACCTCCAGGCAGGCGCCGAGTTTGGCCTCCGCGTGGTAGAGTGAGTGGGCGAAGAGGCGGGGAAGGAAGGCCTGGCCGGAGGCGCATTTGACAAACTGGGCCGAGCGGGCCAGCAGCCCCAGGACCATCGCCAGCAAGATGGCGTTGGGCATGTTGCCCGCCGCGATGTGGGCCAGGAGTTGCGGCCCGCGGGCCAGGGCCAGCCGGTTGATTTCGTGCTCGTGGTCGCCGGGGAAAAAATTGTCGAGGCGCCTCGGATGCCCCAATTCCTGGCGCAGCAAGGCGTCGAGGTTTTCGGTCGTGAGCTGATGGAAAAAGCTGTCCAACCCCGCGGCCAGAACGGGCTTGGAAAAACCGGTGGCCGCCGGGCCGGCTTCCAAAACGTGTCTGCGAAAGGGAAAATCCGGGTCAAGCCAGTCGTGTCCTATGCCGTCGAGAGTTTGGACGATACTGTCCGTGTCGCGAGATTCCAGGTAAAGCTGGCGGTTGCGCTTGAGGGTCTGGCAGGCCTCGGTGATGAGGCTGGGGGCCAGTTCCGTTTCCGGGGGCAGGTCTGCCAGGAAATAATTTACCAGGGTCATGGGGTCGTCAATTATTGGAGCATCAACGAACAGCCGCGCGGCGGGGCATCGGCCTCGCGGCCGATCAGTTCAAAGCCGTCGCCGCGCCGCACCGCCAGGTCTTCCGTTTGCACCGCCATGACGGAGCGTAGATTGGCCAGGTCAAAAACGCGAATCATTCCCGTTTCCCCTTCGCCCGCTTGGCGGCCTGTTTCCGGGGAGATGATTTGCGCGCGCGCCCACGGAGGAAACTCAAAAACCGCGCCCGGACCGGGAACCACGCGGTCATAGGCCTGGGAGCTTAATTCGCACATGCCGTATTCGGCCAGGATGCGCGATTCAGGGATACCCAGCCACCGGGTCATCATTTGGCGCAACGCCAATTTGGACACGACCCGCGAACGGCCTTTGTAGCCGCCGGTTTCCATGGCGCGCGAACCGGCGGGCAGGCGATAGCGCGTCTGAGTTGCCTGGCAATGATCCAGGAGATGGACGAAGGAAAAGGCTGTTCCCAACAAGGCGACCGGCTGGGAGGCGGATTGCGCCTGGTTGAGCGCGGCGAGGGTTTGGCCCAGGTCCAGCGCCCAGAAGCCTTGCGAGTCGAGTTGTCCGGTGAACCGGGAATTGGGGAATTGCCGCCCGATCGTATCGAACATGTGCGCGAGGGAGGAATGCGGCGCCAGCGCGGCGGAGGGCGTGAGGAAGAGGAGGGAAGAATGGTCACCGGTGAGTGGTGGCAAATGCCGGCAGAACCACGGAAGGAGGGAGTCCTCATAAAGGGCCAGCGATTGGGCGTTGTGAAAATGGCGGCTGGGCTTCTGCTGCGTGACGCCGCTGGAATGGAAGACGCGCGTGCGTTCCGTCAGAGGCAGGCTGGTGACCTCATATTCCTTGAAGGCCGAGACGGGGAGCGCCGGGATTTCGCGCCAGTCCTGAACGAAGACAATTTTTCGTTTCGCGCAGAGTTTGCCGTACACGGGCACCGCGTCGGCTTGCAGGGAGAAGAGGGCCGACGCCAGACGGTTAAACTCGGTGTGGGTTTGGTCCGGGGGAGCATCGGGCGGCGTCCGCGCGATAAAGGCGCGCAGTTGCGACGCAAAATCGTCGAATGAAGCGATGGAGTGCATGCGGTTTTTTCGGGCTGGTGTGCCGCCACAGCCATGCGCCCATTAAAACCCCAAACCGGCGATGGAGCAACCCCCAAAATGAGAAACTCCGGTCGCGCGCAACCCTGGCTGGAGGGCGGACGGCGGTGGTGAAAGTCTGAAAATAAATGTCTGATTTCCGGGCGCGGCGGCAATAATCTCACAAATGCGTGATTCCAGCGACATGGAATTGGTGCGGGAGTATGTCCGGCTCAATTCGGAAGCGGCCTTTGCCACGTTGGTTCAGCGGCACATCAACCTGGTTTATTCGGTGGCGCTTCGTCACGTCGGCATTGCCGCGCAAGCAGAGGAAATCACCCAGGCGGTGTTCGTGATCCTGGCGCGCAAGGCCGCCCGCCTGCGGCCGGACACCATCCTTGACGGCTGGCTTTATGAAACGACGCGGCTGGTTTCGTTGAGCTTTGTGCGCGGCGAACACCGCCGCCAGTTTCGCGAACAGGAGGCTTACATGGAATCCACACTGCAGGAATCGGTCGGCGATTCAGTCTGGCATCAACTCTCACCGCTGCTGGACGAAGCGATGTCGCGTCTTGGGAAAAAGGATCGGGACGCGGTGATCATGCGTTATTTCAAAGAGAAAAGCGTGCGCGAAGTGGCGGCGGCCTTGAAGGTGAATGACGCGGCGGCGCAAAGGCGGGTGCATTGGGCGCTGGAAAAGCTGCGGCAGTTTTTCGTCAAACGCGGGGTGGCTTCGACCGCAGAAATGTGTGCCGGGGCCATAGCGGCCCATGCCGTGCAAGCGGCGCCGGCAGCCCTGGCGAAATCGGTCACGGCCGTGGCGATGGCCAAAGGCGCGGCGGCCAGCGGCTCAACCTTAACCCTTATCAAAGGAGCCTTGAAACTTATGGCTTGGACAAAAGCAAAAACTGCAATTGTGGTGGCAGCAAGTGTGTTGCTCGCGGCGGGAACCGTTACTGTGACCGTCAAAGAAGTCGAGGAAAGCAAAGTGGATGATTCATGGCGCGTCCATAATTGGGACTCCAGAGTGCTCGACCGAGCTTCGCCACAGGTCAGAATTCTGCCGTCGAAGTTCTCAACCACGGGAGGCTGGGGCGCGAGCGGCCATGACTGGATGGGGATTGGAGTGCCCGCCAGCAACCTGGTAATGGTTGCCTATCACGAGAGTGGCTCTCGAACAACTTTCGCCACCGAGTTGCCGCCCGGCCTCTATGACTTTATTGCCAAGCTGCCGAAAAGATCGCGGCCTCAAGACGTGTTCGCCGCGTTGCAAGAGAAGATTAAGAATGAATTTGATTTAGTCGGGCGGCTGGAAACAGGGGAAACGGATGTCTTGCTGCTCAAAGTTAAGAATCCAAACGCACAAGGACTGAGGCTAAGCACAAATCCGGGGGAAGGATCATCAGTTCGCACAATGCCCGGCCACTACGTCCAAAAAAACGAACCTGTCCGCACACTGGCCAACTCTCTTGAAGGTTCCTTCCTGACGGTTCCAGTCATTGACCAAACTGGTCTTAGCGGCAGCTTCGACATTGATCTCGCCTGGGAGGAAAGAGATCGGCAGCACCCTAATGCTGAAGCCTTGAAAGAGGCCTTGCTCGATCAACTCGGTCTTGAACTTGTGCCCAGCCTCGAACCGATCCAGATGCTTGTGGTGGAAAAGGCGAAGGATTGACACAAAACAAACTGCAGGTGCAGCCTTCGGACGAATGTGTGGTGCATAGACTGGGAGAGGAAGGGGGGAATGCGATCCGCCGGCCGGTAATGAAAATCGGAGGGGAATGGCCAGTTTTTTTGTCCGGTTTTGCTGTGGGGCGGACATATATTGATGGAGAGCGATAGATTGAAACAAATCCCGGACGGCGGTGTCTAATTGAACATGCGGACAAAATCCAGGCGTGCGTTCACCTTGCTTGAACTGCTGGTGGTCATTGCCATCATCGCCATTCTGGCGGCGTTGTTGTTGCCGGTGCTTTCGAGAGCCAAGAAGCAGGCGGCGCAGGCCAAGTGTATCAGCAACCAGAAGCAGCTCGGCCTGGGCATGATGATGTATGTGGACGAGGACGCCGGGACGTTTCCGGGGATCGCGTCCGAACACCTCGGTTACAACAAGTACGACTGGATTTATTGGCGGACGAATACGGAGGTTTACCCGCCGGTGCAGAATAGTCCCATCGTCGCCCAGGTGGCCAGCGCCAGCAGCGCGCTTTTCCGCTGTCCGCTGGATACCAGCGATGCCGAGCGGGACGCGCAGTCGGACGACGCCGACGGCCCGTATCTTTACAGCTACAGCATGACCGGCTACGGGGTGGGCTCTTATTCCGGTTTTGACATGACCGCAAACCTGGGGATGTCGTCGGTCTTTACGAGCACGATGAATTACAATTTCAAACAAGCTTCGGTCCTGAATCCCGCGCTCAAAATCATGCTGGCGGAAGAACCGAGCGGGGCCGGCGACAATCCGAGCGGCAGCAGCGCCATCAACGACGGGCGATGGATGCCCGGCTCCGATCCTCTGACCAACCGGCATCAGGGCAAGGCGGACGTGACGTTTGCCGACGGCCATGCGCAGGGTGTGGACTGGCAGTTTGGAAACAACATCACCAACTCGATGCCGGGTTTGTGACGCGCGCGGCGCGCGACCCTGGCGTGAGCGAGGCTGGAAAGCAATTCCGGTGGTTCTTGGGAAAATGCCCGGAAGATGAGAGGGGCAGGCCATGAAAGAAATGTGAGCAAGGATTTTGCGCAACGCGGCTTCACTTTGATCGAGCTGCTGGTGGTGATTGCCATTATCGCCATCCTGGCGGCTTTGCTGCTGCCGGTTCTCTCCAAGGCAAAAAGCAGCGCGCAGCGCACGGATTGCCTGGACAACCTGGGACAAATCAGTTTGGGAATGCGGATGTATGCGGACGATCACGGGGACACGCTGCCCAGCATCGTCATTACCAACGGCATGCCGTGGTCAAACCAGTGGCATTTCTTCAAGGAATTGACCAAGAGCTACGACGGCCTGAACGGCCCGTCCTCGCCGCAAGACCGGCTGTTTGACTGTCCGGCGGACACCTTTTACTATGGCTTGAGCACTCCGGCGCCGTATATCCCCACCAGTCTGTTTCTGGATCCGATCTCCGACTATTCGAGTTACTGGTTCAGCCGGGTGAACCTGAGAACCAACCCGCTGACCGGGGCGCCGTATGACGGGATTGCCGGCTGTAGAATGAGTGCGATCCGGAAGCCGGTCCGAACGGTGCTGGTGGCCGACCAGCCCGCCTGCTTCGCCTATTCCTGGCATGACCCGCTGCCATCGCATGGGGCGGATCTGAACCCGATAAACAACGCGATGAACATGGTGAGCTTCGTGGATGGGCATGTCAAGTATATCAGAATCTACTGGGACAGCCCCCTGGCGCTGGGAGATTTGCCGTGGCAATACGAGCCGCCGGCCGGATACGATTATCAGTGGGGCGGAGATTGACGCCCGGGGATCATTTGGTGAATCGCCGTTGGGATAATGTGAACCACGGGCCTGCCGCACTGGGCCTGGAGCTTGTGCCGGGCCGCCAGCCGATTGAAATGCCGGCGGTGGAGAAGGCGCCGTAATGGGGCTGAAATTCACCCGCGCGTGATCCAGCCACCGCCCAGGACCAGGTCTCCGTCATAGAACACGCAGGCCTGGCCGGGGGTGATGGCGCGCTGGGGCGCCAGCAGCTTGACGGCGGCGCCGCCTCCGGGCAGTGCCCGCACCACGGCGGGTGTGCCGGGATGGTTGTAGCGGATTTTGGCGGAGACGCGCATTTCTTGCGGGGGCTGGTCGAAGGGAATCCAGTTGCACCGTTCCAGCGTGAATTCGTCGCGGTCCAGCGCGGAATCGCCGCCGACGACCACGCGATTGTGGACGCTGTCCAGTTCAATGACGTAGAGGGGTTTGGGGGAGGAAATCCCCAACCCCTTGCGCTGCCCAATGGTGTAGAACTCGACGCCTTCATGATGTCCGAGCACTTGCCCCTGCAGATTGACGATATCGCCCCGATGCGGTTGGGCCAGCCCGGCGGTGGTCAGGAATTTGCCGTAGTCGTTGTCGGGAACGAAACAGATTTCCATGCTTTCCTCCTTGTCCGCCGTTTTCAACTCGCAGGACCGCGCGACCTGGCGGGTGTCCTGTTTGGTTTTATCGCCCAGGGGAAAGAGCGAGCGGGCCAGTTGGGGCTGGCGCAGTGAAAAGAGAAAATAGCTCTGGTCCTTGCGCGGGTCGCAGCCCTTTTTCAGGAGGGTCCGCCGCCCGTCGGCGCTTTTCTCCAGGCGGGCAAAATGGCCTGTGGCAATAAAATCGCCGCCCAGTTGGCGCGCCCGGTCCAGGAGGGCGCCGAATTTGAGTTTCTCGTTGCACAGGACGCACGGATTGGGCGTGCGCCCCGCTTTGTATTCTTCGGCAAAATAGGCGATGACCTCCTTTTGAAAGAGCGCCGCCTCATCCACCAGGTAATACGGGATGCCCAGTTTGTGGCAGACGGCGCGCGCGTCGGCGACCGCCTGCGGGCCGCAGCATTTGTCTTCCGCGCGCGAAACGCAGTCCTGGGGCCAGAGTTTGAGAGTGATGCCGACGACCTCATAGCCCTGCTCCAAAAGGAGCGCGGCGGCGGCGGAGGAATCCACGCCGCCGCTCATGCCGACAATGACGCGCGTTTTTTTCTGCTCGCTCATGGCGGAGAAGCTGGCAGGCCAAAACTCAGTGAGGCGCCAGCGACCGGTTGACGGCGTTCAAATACGCCCGGGCGCTGGCTTCGATCACATCGGTGCTGGCGCCCTTGCCGGTGAGAATTTGGCCTTTGCCGAAGTCCACTTTGACGGTCACTTCGCCCAAGGCGTCCTTGCCTTGCGAAACGGCGCGCAAGGAATAATCCAACAATTTGCCGTGGCGGTGGGTGAGGCGGTCAATGGCTTTGAGAGCGGCGTCCACCGGGCCGTCGCCGATGCCGGCGTCCTGCGCCGTGGTTTTGTTGCCGGCGAGCTTTTGGAGGCGCACGGTGGCGGTGGGGACGGTGGAATTGCCGCTGGTGACGTGGAAGTAGCGGAGGGACCAGGTTTCGGGCACATCGGTGATCTGGCCTTCGACCAAGGCGCGCAAATCGTCGTCATAGACGAATTTCTTCTTGTCGCCGATTTCCTTGAAACGCACAAAGACGGCGGCCAGTTCGGCCTCGCTGAGTTGGAAGCCGAGATGGCGCAGGCGGGCCGAGACGGCGGCGCGGCCGCTGTGCTTGGTGAGCGGCAACTGGGTCTGTCCCCAGCCGACCTGGACCGGGTCCATGATTTCGTAGGTTTCGCGCTTCTTCAAGATGCCATCCTGGTGAATGCCGCTGGAATGGGCGAAGGCGTTCTCGCCGACAATGGCCTTGCTGCGTTGGACGAGCAAGCCGCTCATGCGGGAGACGAGGCGGGAAGAGCGGACAATTTCCCCGGTGTCGAGGCCGCATTGCAAGGATCCGAAAAAATCGCCGCGGGTCTTGATGGCCATGACCACTTCCTCCAGGGCGGCGTTGCCCGCGCGCTCGCCGATGCCGTTGACGGTGCATTCGACCTGCCGGGCGCCCTGGCGCACGGCGGCGAGGGAATTGGCGACCGCCAGGCCCATGTCGTTGTGGCAATGGACGCTGAGAACGGCCTTGCCTGAGGAGAATTCGGGCGCCGCCGCGCAGAGTTGGGCGATGAGCGCGCCGAATTGCTCCGGCACGGCCCAGCCGACGGTGTCGGGGATGTTGACGGTGGTGGCGCCGGCGGCGAGGACGGCGCGGCAGACGCGAATCAAAAACTCCGGCTCGGTGCGCGAGGCGTCTTCCGGGGAAAACTCGACGTCCTGGACCAAGGCTTTGGCGCGCTGGACGCCCTCGACGGCCAGGCGGAGGATTTGGTCCTGCGCCTTGTTCAATTTGAAGTCGCGATGAATCTTGGAGGTGGCCAGGAAGACATGGATGCGCCCGCGTTTGCCCGCCGGTTTGACGGCCGCGCCGGCGGCGTCAATGTCCTTGGGCACGCAGCGGGCCAGGCCGCAGATGACCGGCCCCTTGATTTCGCGCGCGATGGCGCGCACAGAGAGGAAATCGCCGTCGCTGATGACCGGGAAGCCGGCTTCGATGACGTCCACCTTGAGGCGGGCGAGCTGGCGGGCGATTTCCATCTTTTCGCGCAAGTTCATGGAGGCGCCGGGGCATTGCTCCCCGTCGCGCAAGGTTGTGTCCAATATAATGATTCGGTTCTTGTTCATAATAAGGCCTTCTCTGATCCGCCGCCGCGCCCAAGCCGCGACGGGAATAAAAAAAACCCCATCGCGGACTCCGGCGATGGGGCTTAAAGATCAGGCAACGAAATCAAACCTCAACCGCCGCGCGGGCTGGAAGCAGCGCGATTAGCGACAGTCGAAGGTTCAAATTCTTGCTCATGCTCCACTCATACCCCCGAATGGAGCGGCGGTCAACTTTTTTTTGCGGATTTTTTTCATCTTGTCATGGAGGGGCGGACAATGTGCTGGCGGGAGGGGAGGGATGTGGCATGATTCCAGGCGCATGGCCAAAGTGGAACTCACGCAACGCAGGGTGTCCGGCGGCATTGTGGCCTTCATAGGCTTCATGCTCTCGCCGCTTTCGTGGTGGAACGACACGTTCGTGAACCTGCCGCTGGCGCTGCTCTTCGCGTGGGTGGTGAGTTGGTTTTACAAGCCGGCCTTTGCGGCGAGCCTGGTGCTGGGCTATTGGCTGAGCAATGTGCTGGGGTTTGTGCTCATGCACAAAGGCGGGTCCAGGATCCTCAGCGAGGAGGACAAGCCGTATGGGTGGAAGGGCCTGGCCCGCGACGTGGCGGTTTCGCTGATTTACACGGTGTTGATCGTGGCGCTGGTGCGCTGGGGCATCCTGAAGCCGATGCAGGATTACCTTCACAGCAAGTGAGTCAAGTATAATGTCAGCGGGGCGGCGGACGGGGCGGCATGGCTTCCTGGAGCCAGGCGGCCAGGGAGGCGACTTGGAGGTCGCTCAGCGGCCCGCCCTGGGCGCGGGCGAAGCCCGGCATCAGGGTGTTAGGCTTGCCGTAGGAGATGATCTGGGTCCAGTAATCCAGAGTGCCCGGTTGTTTTAGGGCGCGCAGATCGGGCACCATGCCGGCCCGATGCGGCGAGTCATGGCAAATCCCGCACGAAGCGGCGTACAAATCGCGCCCCAGCAATCCGTGCGCCTTATCCACGTGGCAGGAGGCGCAATCGCCCTTGAAAATCGCCCGGGCGTCGGCGGCGGCCTTGGTGGCGGCGGCCTGGCGTTGGGCCTCGCTCAGGGGCGCGTCGCCCGGGCGCGGGGGAGGGGGGATGGAAACGATGAGTGTGACGACGCGTTCGCCCACCGACGTGAAGAAGGTGAGCACCTTTGTCACCAGGCCGTCCTGGCCCTCCAATTCGACGGTGGCGCTGACGACCCCGCTCTCGCCGGGCTGGAGAACCCAGGGATTGGCGGGCATGGTGGCCACGGTGCAATGACAGGAGGTATGCACCGATTCAATGACGATGGGATTGGTCCAAACATTGGTGACATAAATGGAGAAGGGCGCGCTGGTGTCCTCCGGTTTGGCGTCGTACTGATTGGTTAGGGAGCCAAAAACCAGCGTGGGACCGGCGGGGAGGGAATGGGGCGCGGGGGCATCCTGCCCCAAGAGGCCGCGGGCTAAGAAGCCCAGCAAGAACCAGGCGGGCCGGCAGCGAGTGATTATCCGCATGGGGCAGAGCATAGCAAATGGCGGTTTGATTTGAAAGTGTGCAGAGTCATCCAAAAAAACGCTTCCGGCATGGAGAAAGCGCCCAGATTCTGTGACGGCTGACTTGGAATGGGACACGTTTCGGCGCGGCCCGCCGCCCACTTTGGCTTTGCGCCGGCCCGGCTCGCCTGCCGACCCCTGAAAGCGAGACCCTTGCGCCCGCCGGCGCTGGAACTGTTCCCGCCACGGAGAAGGTGGCACAGGAATTGCGGGCAACGCGTTTCAGATGGACAAAACAACTCTGGTGAGAAACGCAATTGCAGCCACTTGGCTTAGTCTCCTTATTCCGGCCCTGGCCGCGACCAACCCGGCGCCCCATGTGTACGCCAGCGATTTGGGATTGGCGGTCAGAATCGGGAACGAACTTTACCAGACGCTGGACGAGAAATTCCAGAGGAAGATCAGCCCGGAGGCGATTGCGGTGGAGCAGACGGATGCGCCGGAAATAATGCCCATCACCCGGAATGCCGAAAGCAAAACGCCGTGCCAGGTAATGATTTCCACCGGGTATGTCAACTTGATCAACCACCTGGCCCATGCCAAGGCGATAGATCGCATCCAACCCGGCTATTTCCGGCAATATGTGTCCGATCTTGGGCGCCAGACGACTGGCGAGAAACCGCCGGAACCGCCGGACATGATCGAAGCCCGATATTGGAGCGACGCGGTGATGAACGACCAGGCGAGCTATTTCAACCAGATGATGGGCATCACCCTGGCGATCAATCTCTCCCACCATTATCTGGGCCATTGCCAAGAATACGCCGGGGAAATGCAGGCGGGCAAGCCGGCGCCCATCAACAACTTCATCACGCCGGCCGAGTGGGATGCCAGCGTCAAAGCCGCCACCCTGAATTCGCTGGATTGCGCGATAGGCCCGGCAGGGGCCGAAGCGCTCTTCGCGGCCATTGACCAGATGCCGCAGCGCCCGGCATGGACCGGCTATATCGTGCCGCTGAACGTGAACATCAAGAAGCTCAACCTGCAACTGGCGAGTTATGAGGCTGCATATTTTCACGGCGGGTTGAAGTTGAAAAAATCCATCGCCAACTGGACAGGCGCGGCGACCAGGCTGGCGGCAAAATGATCCGATTTGCCATTGCTTCTCAACACGCCCTTTCCTTTCACGGTGACGGGTGCCTTATAGTTGCTAAAGATTGTCAAGCTTCTTTTGATTTGAGCCGCAAAAGAACGCGGTGCTCCTCTGGGAGGCCGCTTCGCGAATGGGGCAATGCCCGGCCAGGGCCGCTCCCTGTGAGGCCGTCGCTGGAACGGCTCCGCTGCTGGCCAATTCTCGCCAGCAACCTCAGCCGCCAGCCCAGCCAGCGCAAAACCGGCAAAACCTTTTTCTTTACAGACGCTTCCCGGTCTGATATGTGCAGTGCAAATGAACAGACACCCCGGCTCCCTTCTCCAAGGGGTTTGGAGGTCGCTGTTTCTGACCGGCTTTCTGGTGTCTCTTGCTCCAGGAATGGGTGCCGATTGGCCACAGTGGCGCGGACCCGATCGAAATGGCGTTGCGCCTGACAGTCCGCCATTGATTGATAGTTGGCCTAGCGGCTGGCCGAGGATGGTTTGGCAGGTCCGCGACTTGCCGTCAGGTGGATACAGTAGCCCGGTCGTCGCCAAGGGGCGCGTCTATGTCTACATCCACGCGAACCATGAGAAGAAGGATGTGGTTGTGTGTCTCGACGAACGGACAGGCGCCGCACAATGGCAGACGGCTTTTCCGCTGGGTCGCGTCGAGGGGGATGAAGCTTCTGGAACACCGTGCATTGTCGGAGACCTCTGCCTAGTTCAGGGAGGGGACAGTTCGTATTGTTTGAATGCAGCAACCGGCGCGCTCGTTTGGAAGGCGGATCCGGGTGTCCCGACGAACATGATACCGTGCATTCGTCGTTTGCGGTCGCCGGAGGGGTGGCCGTTATTATATGCGGCGCGGCAGTCGGATTGGATGGGAGAACAGGCGCGGTTCTGTGGCGGGCGGAGGGGCCAGGCGGATGGGCCGACTCAGTTACTTCAGCATCTGTTTGGAGGAAAACAAATATAATTTATGGAGGGCGAAAACGACTTTGTTGCCTTGAGTCCAAGACTGGCAAGGTCGTTTGGGAGTTGCCTGGGGAAGGCAGGGACTTCCACACTTACGGCTCTTCTACTCCCGTGGTGTCAGGGGATATGCTGGCCGCGTTCAGTGAAGGCGAGCTGCGTGGGTTTGATCTTTCCTCTGGATTGCCCAGGGAAATATGGCACCTCCGCGACGGCGGTGATTTCTCAACCCCAGCGGGGGACGCACATTTTTTGTACATAGTGGGCGCAGGCTCTTTCGGCAAAGACAAGCCCACCCAGGATGAGCAGAACCAGTTCCAACGTGGAATCATGTGCTGCGAGCTGCAGACCGGCAAGGTTGCTTGGGTATCTCGAATCAATCCGACTAGGTGGACATCGCCCATCGTTGCGGACGGCAAGCTGTTTATTATGACGGACGAAGAAGCGAGAATTGCAATGATCGACGTCCGCGATGGTAAGCTGCTCGGCACGGCGGGGATCAGAGGGCGAGAGTGGACCTCTCCGGCAATTGCCAACGGCAGACTGTTCGTTCATCCCCAAGGAGGTGTGACCTGTTACGATTTAACTGTGGCTGGCAAAGCGCCTTTTAATCTCCAGAGAAAAGAGTTGGAGGCGGCGCGGGAGGAGTCGCGGGCGAAGGCGGAGGCGGCGGCGGTGGCATTCAACCAGGCGGCGGCTGATAGGGGTGACCCTTACGGCCTCTTGCGCATGGGCGAGCGTTACCGCGACGGCGAGGGTGTGGCGAAAGACTTGCCGAGGGCGCGCGAGTATCTGGTGAAGGCCGCCGCAGCTGGAAATGCCCAGGCCGCCAAGTCCCTCCAATCCCTCGAAGACCGCTGATTTCAGACCCATTTCAATCGGATGGTGGTGATTCCCGTCAAAAACCATCCCTAAATCCTGCCATTTCAACCCCTATCCCTCCATTTCCAACTGTTTCTCAGCACGGCGATTTTTTGCGCGCGGAGGAGCGGGAACCGAAAGAATTGCACCACAGATTGCATGGATCACACGGATTTGAAACTTTTTGGGAAATCCCTGCTTTCATCCGTGGCAGCAAATGGAACTAGTTCGGCGGCTGCTTTTTGATCACCGTTTTCCACCCGCTCCAAAATATGCGTGAACTCGCTCAAGCCTTCAGAATAGGGAACGGGGGTGGGCGACAACTTTGAATGCATTAAAGTTCAACCAAAAACGCTGTTCGCTTTTGTTTGGCGGTGAATTGCTTTTGCTTCACTCCTGAACAGGGAACCCTCCGGTTCCGAGCGAAGGATGGTGGAGGCGGCGGGAGTTGAATCCATTCGTAGGGCTTCGCAACACTTCGCAAAAAGTGTGTTCCAACCGCATAAACATTGGTCAATCTTCGCCTTTACCACTTTACGGCTTTGAGCCTAAATCTTCGCCGATACGAAGACAAGCGAAAGAATTTTGTCCCCAATTGTCCCCAAACTAGGTTGAAATTACCAGTGGAGAACACCCCATGCCCCACCCAGGGTTCACCGTTGGCAAGGAGGGGGCAGGGTTTAGCGGACGCCAAAGCCAAAATCAAATCAGGCGGGGTAGGTGTTATTCATCCTCGTTCTTTTCCTCGTCAATAAGTTCGTTCTCAAGAGAGGCTATCCGCGCGCGACGTGCGGCGAGTTGGGCCTTGGTCAAGTAAACAAGAACTTGTCTTTTGTCCTCTCCATCGGTTTTGGTTACTTTAACGAGCCGGGCTTGAATCTCCCTCAACTCCGCCAGGGCATGCTTGCCCCCTGTTTTTAGAATGATAGCCACGTCTATAAAGACCTGATGGTTCAGGTAGGATGTCTCCAGGGTTTCACCTTGGATGCCCGAAGCCATGTCCACAATTTTTCCAGCAGCTTGAAGCACACGGCAGAAGTGTTGGTCATAGACGCTTTCCGGCAGGTACCGAGCCGCCGTTTTAGGGGCAAGGCAAAACGCGCTAAACACCCCTGCCAGCGTCGCACCCGCGCCGGGGACTTTTCCGCCGAACCTATTAAAAAAGTAATCGTCAAAATTGTACCATGATGGGGCGTTCAACCGTGGCATCGCATCGTAGTCTTTCATCGCCATGCAAACCAGTTTCCCTTGACCTAAGAAGTTGACAGTTTTCGTCACCTCCTTTCTGCCCTTTGTTACGCCATCCTGCATGGACACGAACCGCTGGACGGTTTTAAGGAACACGTCAGGTTGGTTTGCGTGCATGTCCTCAATCTCAGCAAAGCTGGGGGCTTCTTTTCCTATCTCGGTAGTCATAGAATTATTCTATTTACCCTCCTTATATCGAAGTGGGAGATCACGCCGAAATGGACCCCCACTGAAATGCCCAGGTGTGTTGTTTTCGCTATGCCCCGTTGGATACTGTGCTTGGGTCGTCAAAGCGATGTCTCGCTCGATTAGGGTTTTGCTGGTAGCCTCAACCCCGTCGTGAAGAATCCGCTCAAGCACCGGATAAAACTCCTTCCACAACCGGGGAATACTGACGCTCTGGAGGTTTCCGTCCTTCTGAAAAGCCTCTGCAATTGGCGCAGGACAATTGGCGATAAGCTTTCGCATGTCGTACAAGAGGTACACATTCCTGCTGGTTCTTGACATTACATCGAAAAATTGCGCCGCCAGTTGCTTGTTTGTCATCGGGGTTTGATTCATAAGTGAGGGTTGGGGTTATTTACTCTTTTCCAAGTCAAGCTTCGCCGTGTTCGCGGGCGCGCTTGGAGCGCTTGTAAGGGCGGATGGCAAGAGATTTGCATTGAGTTCAGCGGCGATTTCTCGTCTGAGGTTCATAGGCGGGATGATTGGATACTCGCCGTTGTTGGGCAGATTGAAACCCAATCCGGCCAACCTCCCGACGTATCCATCCAACGCATTCTCAACAGTGACCGCTCCAGCCGCCTGAGCACTGGCCGCCTGTGAATCCAAATTAGCTTTGTTGTAGTCCGGCTTGCTGCTCGCCGACATTATTTGGTTCGCCGCCAAGTTTTGAAGCAAGGAAGAAGTACTATCGAATGGTGATACTCCGCCAAGGTAAGATTGCCGCGCCGACGGGCTGAGGGCGTAAAAGCTGCCAGCCCTCTGCTGCGCCGCTGCCTGATCGGCCTGATCCTTGGCTTTCCGGGCGGCTGCATCGTACGCCAAGCTGTTTGCGGATGCCGTAATGTAACGCGCCCGCGCCCGGTTGTATTCGTCGCAGATTCCCAAAATTTCCATCCGGGTAGTGAACCGCTCTTTAAGGGTGCTCCCTTGACGCCAGATTTTCCGCATTTGCTGTCTCAGGTCAGACGCATCATCATCGGCGGGGAGATTGGCTTTTGAACCAAAGGCGGTCGTTGCCTCAAATCCCTTTGGCGTCCTCAGCAGAATGTTCGCATCATCTTCCGTGAGCATAGCCCACGGGAACCGTACCGGGCGATCTTCCGTGTAGAGATGAATTCCCTCAGAATCAAAATCCAGGAGTTCGCCTTTGCTAAAAGAAAGTTCCACAAAATTGTTGGAGGCCAGCGCGACGGGAAGTTGACTTAGAATTCGCTCTTGCTCCAACTCAGCCAGACGCTTTTGCTCCTGTGCCTGTGCCAACTGCGCCCGCTCATTTTCTTCCGCCTGCGCCACCCGCTTCGCCTCGTTTTCCTCCTCCATCGCCACACGCGCCCGCTCCTGTTCAGCTTCCGCCGCGCTGCGCTTTGCCGCCTCCTCCATTGCCAGACGGGTTTGCTCTGCTTTGCTGCGTGCTGCTTCTTGCTCTCGCGCCCTTTTTTGTTCGTGAATGTGAATGCCGTAAATGGACAGAATTGCTCCCAAAAGCACGGCAACGGAAACAATGGCGAGCGTTGTCTGCCTTTTCGCTCCTGACGCGCCACCAACGCCCAACCCAGGTTTCGCCACCCTCGAACCAGCGACCTTAAAATCTCGTTTGTACGGCCCGCCAACCGACGCTGCTGGCCGCGCCAGATGAACCGGCAGCGATACACGAATCGGCGATGGTGATTTTAGCGAAACGGGAACCAGCTTGCGGTCGGTTGCTCCTGCCACTGGCCCTTGCAGCACTATCTGTTTACTACAGTAGGCACATTGCACGGTGTCCCCGATTGCCGACGCGGGAAATTCAATCTGCTGCCCACAATGCAGGCAGGGACACTTGATATAATTGGTTTCGTTCATGTTCTTTTCCCTCTAAAAATGATGCCCGAAAATGATTTGACAGCCTGCGAGAATCAGCATGGCGATAAAAAGATAGATCAAAAGCACCACGCACCCGGCGCAACCATTATTGTCAGTTTGCTTGCTCGCGGGTGGTTGGTCTAACTCGACTTTTATCCTCGTGGCGATGTTTTCCAGCTTTGTGGCTTTGCCGCAAGCAGGACAATCCGTGTAGCGACCTTCCAAGTCGTCAGGGTATTCAATCTTCTGGCCGCACTGCTCACATCGGCATTTCAAGGTTTCGTTTCCGCGCCACGGGAAGGAAAAGGCGCGGACCCAACGCACCCGAACGAGGCACCTGAGAGGGCCTGCAAAGAATGCGCCGAGCCGCGCCAGGTGGCGCGTTGCTCGGAACAGGTCTTTGCTCGAAAATTCTCAGGTTTCGTTCGACCTAACCGCTACGCTAAATCTGTATGGCCGGCTGCTCTGGCAACCCGCCGGGGCGCATCTTGCACCCCAAGGCGATTTAACGCCGATCTGGGATTGCGGACAAGGTTTTTCGGACTGGATTTGGGGGCATTCATGGCCGGTTGACCGGGCGCTGACATCCCTGTTTTGCCGGGCAAATCGTTTCGCGCACTGCCGCAAACTTGGGGTGTAACGCTGGAATTACGGCACTTACAAACTCGCATCTAATAATGCCCCCTCCCGTGAACTGGTCAAAAATAGCCAGCGATGGCCTTTGTAAGCATCAGGCTGCCGGGTGACGGGGCGAACCCGGTGGCATTCGACAGGCTGGACATGGCGTGGTTACAGTCTCCACCATACCGTGCCGGGAGGAAACCAGTATCTCCCCCACATGCTTTCAGGATTCGGCACGGCGGGGATCATCCCGCCGCCATGCCGGTATTGCCCCATGAGCGCGTTCAAGGCAGGGTGTTTGCATGAAAGGCTTGGGTGTCATAATGGTGTCGGTTGCACACTGTTAGACGTGTCGGTGCCAGTGCCAACCCTAATGGGGTTTGGCACTTCTGGCACTTCGCATGGGTGCCAATAGTGCCAAAGGTGTCAATGGCACTTCTGGCACTTCTGGCACTACCCTGCTTTTGCGGGTGTCCAATTGCCTTTCGCTTGGGTTATTCGCCCGGAACCTTCGAGCGCGTTCTTGAGGCGGTAAAACGTCCGGCGCCTTATGCCGCGCCTCTCAGCGGCCTTCTCCCATTTGGTTGCAGTCAATCCATCCCCGGTCAACAACTTCAATATGTCATCCCCGGTGTGTTGCGGCGTGCGGCCCGGCGGCTTCTTTAGCTTCGAGGGGTCAAGTGATTCATCCCGGCGCATCAGCGGGTAAAGCCAGCGCACAACAAACGGCGCAACGGGCGGAGAATTCCGCAAGGTCAATTCGACGGTGAAAGCGTCTTGTTCCTCATGCCGGGTGAAATTGAGGATTGAATCAGGGTCACGAGCAAAGACGCCACTACCTGAAATTCTATCAATGCTTTCCTTCCCGGCCTGATTGCCCTTGCTGTAGTGCGCTCCGAATGCTATCGCCGCGCCAGTTTCGACGGCCAGCGCCTCGATTGCGTTCATTAACCCGGCCACATCCCCAGCGCTGTTTTCATCAACGTTGCCGTAGATTTTGTAAACCGGATCAAGTACGATTAACGCATACCCGCCGTCCTTCACGCGCTCAATAATTCGGGGGAATAAGCAAGCATACCCGGCGGCTTGCCCGCGCAAATTCCACAAGTCAATCATCCCATGCGCCAGCGCGATTTGCTTTGCATCCGCCACGGCCCGGATGCGTTGCTGAAAAAAAGGCGGTTGTATTTCAAAGTTGAGGAACAGGACGCGGCCTTTGCTCGTCTTGAAGGACAGCCACGGCTCGCCCGCCGCAATTGCCAAGGCCAGGTCAAGCTGAGTCCAAGTTTTGAACGTCTTGCTTCCGCCGCCGAAAGCCAGCTTGCTCCCTTGGTGGAGAACCCCGGCAACCAGTTCCTGCGGTGTTTCAATCTTCTCCTTAACAAAGCTGGCAACGTCAACAATAGCTGGCAATGGTTTGACTCCCGCCGTGTTTTCATCGGGTGCGGTGTCGGTTTTCGGCGGCGGGACAAATTCCGGCGTGTCGAGGATTTCCGCCTTTTCAACGAGCAGCTTCACGGTGTCGCCTCCATCGGTTTTAGGCTCAGGAAAAAGATCGTCTGACGCTGGCCGTTTTCCCTTGTGCCATCCGGCATCCGCACGAATTGGCTGCGCGTCCAGGTCGCCGGGTCTGCGCCCAAGGTCACAGCGTAGCGGAAGAACCTCCGCACTCTTACTTCCGGCTGGCCGTGAACAAAAAACCAGCCGTGAAGTGATTTGCCGCCTGAATGAACCGCACAGACCAGCGGCGCGTATCCGGCAAGGTGAATCAAGAGCGCGGCGTGTATATCGGTCGTGCCGGTGTCAAATTCGCAAATGAGGAAACGGCGCGGCCCGGTGTTGTTCAATGTATGTGCGGACTCCTTGCCCTCTTGGGTCAGTCCCGTTGGCGCAATCATCGGCGAAGGGACAATCAGCGCGAGGCTGGACAGTTCACCGCGCCAGTGGTCACGCTGGCGAGTTTCAAAGACTTGACTCGACTTCGCGCAACACAAGAGCGGATTGCCGGGGAAAAGTTGGTCAACGATTTGTTCTGTGTGCTTTTCGTTGTCGTCAATTCTGACGGGGGAAAGTTCCCATAAATCCACTAGCCCGCCACCTCCACTGACGATGGCCTCCCGTTGCTCTTTATTGATGGCCGGCCACTTTGAGTGCGTCGGCTTCGATGTTGCGCCCTGATTAGGTCGCCAGGCATCGGCGATTGAGTTTTTAACCGCGTCTTCAACCTCTCTGCGGCTGACTTGACGCCCGCAGCCCTGTAAACGGTTCAGGAGCAAATTCACAATCTCCCCGGCGGGCAAATGCGCGTGGAGTTGACGGGCGACGCGAAATAGCCAGGGGTGAACGCCTTCACCTGCTCGCGGCGGGGCATTGAGCAGGTCTTTAACAAACGGCGGGGGAGATGAAATCATACGGCCCGGCGGGGAACCGCGATTTGCCCGCTTTTGTTGACGGTAGCGGATGAAAGACGGTTGATGGTGAATTTTTCACGCAGCGCCGATTCAACATCCGGCCAGAAAAACAGGACAGATCGCCCGATTTTTATGCTTGGCAGAATTCCACGCCTCGACCAAATTTCGATGGTTCGCGGCGTTTTTTGGAGTCGCTGGGCAACCTGCCCTTTGACGAGGAACTGACACTGATCTCCCGTAGAAGGCGCTTCGGCTTGGACGTTCGTTCTGGCATTTAATTTCGTAACCATGCCAGCAGATTACGGGAACCTGCGGAATCACGAAATGGGACTGAAATGGTCGGCTATTTGCGCCCCTCCTTTTCTGTTTCAAATCGCGGCTTTTCTTGGGATGGTAAGAATGGGAAAAGCTCCCGGAAATCCTCCGCTGCCTGTTCTCGCAGGTGGTAAATGTCCCTCTCTCCTTGGTTGTATAGGTCGGATACTGTCTGCACTGGCGCTTTCCATTTTCCGCTGGTTCGCAGCCATTCCCATGCCTCCGGGTATCGGGCGGGAAGCTGCCTTAACTTGCAACGAGAGAGGAGCCGCGCCACCGCCAGACGTTTGAGCCTTGCCCGCCAGTCACGAAGTTTGCCTTTTCCTTTGAGGTTTTTTTGCCCGATACCAGGAGGACGATTAACCGCAACCCATTCTCTAAAGCTGGCTACAAGCTGCGAATCATCAAATGCTGCCCAGTCAATTTCCACGGCGATTCGCTCAATCCCTTTCTCTGGATCAAGACCGGAACGGGAATCTCCATGAGATATGATGTCCTGCGTGATCCTCACGAAATCGGCAGGCGAGAAGCCTTTATGCGTGAAGATTTCTTCGTATGCCTTGACTGCCCATTGACGAAATTTCGGGTTTTGCGACTGCCAGGGAGTGTCTGCAAACTTGATTTGTTTTTCATAGACGTAACCGTCGAACACCAGAAAAGGTTTTTTCCATCCCCTGCCAACAAATTCAAGCCTCGGAAACTCGCTTCCTGCAATGGAGTTCCACGGCAATTTAATCGGATGTGGTAATGCCAAAACCCTGCCCTTCACTTTGGCACGGTAAGTTGCACCGAGCTTCTTCAGGTTACGCCGTATGTCCAAATCGTAATAATTGACAAGAGTATCGGATTCACGCGCAAACTCGTAATAACAGCAAGCCACAAGCTCGCTGTCCGCCACAGGCCGAAAATCCCAATCATGTTGAGCAAGATCACGCATCTTCTGCAAGGAGCGTGTTCCAAGTCGTCCCGCTTTCATTATGCTGCGCTAGTTTGGGTGAGGGGGACAATGTTCGAGTCCGCTTGTGGGGTGATGTTGAACCAAGCCTTGCCCTCGTTCTCCGTGACCAAGGCGCGGTAATTGCGGAAGATCATAGTGGGGGAATTTCCCGCCTCTATTGCTACCGCCGCAACGTCTTTAAGGACCGCCAACCGATAGGAGATGAAACTGTGGCGCAGAGCGTTCCGTTTCCATGTGAACTTGCGGACGTTTTTGGGATCGTGCCCCGCCTCCACCGCCTGCTTTTTCAGTGATTCGTTCATGTCCGAGATTAGCCAGGCAATTTGCTTTGCCATGTTCTCGAAACCAGTCACGCGCCCGGTTTGCTGCCGGTATGGTGCAAGCCAAGTAAACAGGTTGTCTGGCATCGGCACCAGACGCCGGCTGGCCGTCTTTGACTTGACGGCGGGGACTATGATATGGCGCTCTGCCATGTTCACATCCGACCAATCAAGCCGCTGCAATTCAGCATGGCGCAAGCCAGCAAACGCCGCAATGGACAGCCAAGGAATGATCTCCGGGCGTGCCGCCGCCAGCATCCCGCGCAACTCAGCGGGCGAGAAAATTTCAATCTCGGTCAACTCCGCATCCAGTTTTTCCACGGCATCCAGTTCGTCAAGGGCGTCCTTTGCCAGATACTTCCGACGCACCGCGAATTTGAACAAGCCCACGATTAGCCGCAGATGATTCATTCTCGTGCGCCGGGCAATGTCGAGGCTGGACAGGTATTTTTCCATCATCGGCCCGGTGACTTGGCCGATCTTCATTTGGAAGGCATCGGCAAATTTGCCAAGGCGCCCGGTCAAATCCTTGAGATAAACATCACTCCGCGCGCCTTTAGTTTTTTGGTCAATCAATTCGTCCACCACCTGCCGGACTGTGCGTTGTGGCAGGCTGGCGGGATTGCGACGGATAAAGAAGTCCACCGCCTCGCGCAAAGTCGCGCCTTGGGGCAATTGCTGCGCGGCGCGGACGTATTCCTTGACGGCGGTGTTCAGGGACAGATTCAATGGCCGCAGAAGCTCCACCGCCTCAATGTAGCTGGCGCGGTCATTGGAGGTGAGCTTGAGAATCTCATGCTCACCGTTGGCGAGATTGACGGCCACGATCTCCGCCTCGTTCTTGGCTTCGTCCAGGCTGGCGAAGTTGCGTTTAACGCGCTGGCCGCCGGAATAATAGACCAGGGTGAACTGAGAATAAACGGCGTCGCCAACTTTATTCTTGACAGTATATATTTTTACCTTGACGTTGCCGCGACGGATGACCACGGGCTTCCTGTTTGGGGACTGTGAATTTGCATTCATGGCCTGTATTGTCCCCAAACTGTCCCCAAATGTCAAGACATTCGCCAAAACACCAGTAAAATATGGTGGAGGCGGCGGGAGTTGAACCCGCGTCCCTGCCAAATTCACCAGCGGCGACTACATGCTTAGTCAGAAGAGAGTCTCAACCGCCGGATACCGTTCTGACACGAATCCGACAGCCCAGCCCGCATGAAAGAGTTTCGATGAAACGCGCGCGGACTCCGCGCCTCACCTAACCTGCTGTGGCGTTCGTCCTTCGTAGCAGGTGTCCAAAGGCGAACGTCGCGGCGCATTTAGGCCGCGAGAGCTAATTCTTGGTTAGCACTTATTTTTGGTTCGATGATTAACGAGGCCAACGAACCGTCCTCGGCATGCCGCCTCCAGCGCGTTTTTCAGGTCGAAACCAGTACGCCCCCCATCAGCAGGACTAATCTCGCCCACTTCCCCCTCCAGCGCAAGGCGCAAATTGTGGAAAGGCATCTATCACGGTCTCGCCGGCGCTCGCCCCTCCCGTATTACCAAGGGCGGAGTGGGAAGAAAGGCTTGCAAAACTGAGGAGCTGGAGGAAAATCACGAAAAAGGCCCACGCTGGTTTCAGGCAAGAAACCAACCGGGAAATGACAGAAGACACCCAATTGCCATCACAATTAAGAGTGCAATGAAAAGAATAATATCAACAAGTTTGTTCGCATTGGCGCTCTCCGCCAGCCCGTTGCCGGCGGAGGTAAAGCTCGCCAGCCCGTTCACCAGCCACATGGTCTTGCAACGCGAGAAACCCGTGCCGGTCTGGGGCACGGCGGACGCGGGGGAAAAAGTGACGGTTGAATTTGCCGGGCAAAAGGTTTCCGCGACGGCGGGCGCGGACGGCAAATGGCGCGTTGACCTTCAGCCGATGGGGGCGTCGGCGGAGAGCCGGACGTTCACCGTCACCGGCTCGAAAACCGCGCAGCCTGTCGCGCTGGATGACGTGCTGGTCGGTGAAGTGTGGCTTGCGTCCGGGCAGTCGAACATGGTGTTTCCCGTCGCGGGAGGGGGCGGGCCTTACGGTTTGCTCAACGAGGAGCAGGAAATCGCGGCCGCCCATTACCCGCTGGTCCGGATGTTCACGGGACGCGACACCAAGGTTTATGAACCGCAAGCCACCGTTGCCAGCGCCGGCTGGCTGGTGTGCGGCACGAACACGGTGGGGGGATTTTCCGCCGTGGGCTATCTTTTCGCGCGCAATCTCCAGAAGGAACTCAACGTGCCCGTCGGCATCCTGACGGAGGCGTCGGGGGCGAGTTGCGCGGAGGCGTGGATTTCGCGCGAAGCGCTCGCCGGCGATCCGCAGCTCAAGTTCATGCTCGATTCGCTGGACGCGTGTGAAAGTTATTTCCGCGCCTCGCCGACAAACCGTCCCGCCGTCGCGCCCCTTCACCCGACGCCGATCAACAAACCGCGCGCCGCCGGCGGGCGCGGGGCGGGCGGCGACCCGGCGCGGGACCAGCATTTCGCAACCGTGCTCTTCAACGGCATGATCAATCCGGTGATCCCGTATGCGATTCGCGGGGCGCTCTGGTATCAGGGCGAATCCATCGCCTGGGGCACGCCCGGTCTGAATCTTTACGGCGCGGTGCAGCGGGCGTTGATCAAGGACTGGCGCGCGCGCTGGGGCGAAGGGGATTTTCCGTTTTACCTTGTGCAGCTTCCCGGGCAGCAAAACATCAGCAACAACCCGCGCATCCGCGAGGAGCAGGCGAGTGTGCTGGCGCTGCCGAATACCGGGATGGCCGTGACGATTGATACCGGCGAGGCGCGGAACGTCCATCCGAAGAACAAAGAACCGCTCGGCGACCGTCTCACGCGCATCGCCCTGGCGAACACCTACGGCCGCAAGATCGAGTATTACGGTCCGATGTACGAATCCATGAAAGTGGAGGGCGGCGCGATTCGTGTGACGTTCACGCATCTCGGCGGCGGACTCACGGCGAAGGGCGACACGCTGAAAGGATTTCAAATCGCCGGGGACGATAAAAAATTCGTGAGCGCCGAGGCGAAGATAGACGGCGAGACGCTGGTGATCAGCAGCGCACAAGTGGCCGCGCCGGTGGCGGTGCGCTACGCGTGGGACAATTATCCCGAAGGGATGGGCTGCAATCTTTACAACGCCGCCGGCCTGCCCGCCGCGCCGTTCCGCAGCGACCGATGGGATTACCCGATTCCCGGCATCGTGGAGAACTGATTTTGGCATGAAGAAACTGGTCCTTGGCCTGGCGCTGGTTTGGTGCGGCGGTTTGCCGCCGGGTTACGCGCAGACGACAAATGCCCCGGCGCGACCCCGGATGCGGGAAAACGTTCCGGCCAATCCAAACTTGCCGTCACTTATTCTGATTGGCGATTCCACCGTCAGAAACGGATCCAGCGAGGGCGCGGGCGGGCAGTGGGGCTGGGGCGACGAGCTTGCGCCGCTGTTCGACACAAACAAGATCAATGTCGTCAACCGCGCGGTCGGGGGCACGAGCACGCGCACATATCATCGCGACCACTGGCCGCAGGTGCTGGCGATGCTCAAGCCCGGCGATTTTGTGCTGATGCAGTTTGGCCACAACGACAGCAGTCCAATCAACGAGGCCGAATTAAGCCCGGCCGCCCGCTCGCGCGGCACGATTAAAGGCATGGGCGACGAGACGCAGGAGATCACCAATATCATCACGAAAAAGTTTGAGGTGGTTCATTCCTTCGGCTGGTATGAAAAACAATTCATCATCGAAGCCCGCGGCAAAGGCGCGACGCTAATGGTTTGCTCGATGATTCCGCACAACAGTTGGCGCGACGGCAAGGCCGCGCGCAACGCGAATGATTACGGCGGCTGGGCGGGACAGGCCGCGAAGGCGGAGAACGCGCCGTTCATTGACATCAACGAAATCATCGCGAGGGAATATGACAAGCTGGGCCAGGAAAAAGTGAACGCGCTGTTCATCGCCGGAGCCGGCCCGCATACGAGTCTGGCTGGGGCGCAAACAAACGCTGTTTGTGTCGTCGCGGGAATAAAGGGACTCAAAGACAATCCGCTGACGGCTTTTCTATCGGAAGCAGGCAAGAGCGTCGCGTCAGCGGACTTGGCCCAGCCCGCCAAATAAGAATTCTAACTGAAGCGGCGATACTATTTTTGGCCCATACTTCCGAGGGATGGTCATGGTTGCGGGAGAGGCCTGGCCGCGGCCACCTCCGTGGCGCATTGGGCGAAATCGTGCTGGAAGGCGGGGCTGGTCTTTAACTCGCGCACGATCGCCCGGCCCAGGACCCGGCCGGCATACACATCGGTCGGATAATGTTTGCCGGTCAGAATGCGATGCCAGCCGAAGTTGCGTCCGGCTTCCAGAATGGCGTCGGCATGTTGAGGAAATAATTCCGCCAGCACCGCCGCCTCCACCGTGCCGAAGGTGGAGTGTCCGCTGGGATAGCTGAACCCCGATTCCGGCGCGCCCAGCAACAACCGGCTGTCCACGAGAGAGGGTCGCGGGCGCTGGTAAAATGACTTGGGGATGCCGACCACGGCGGAGGTTTCCTTTTCCACTTCCTTCAGCAGCGCCTCCGTTTCGGGAAACCGTCCGGCCTGGAAATTGGTGCCAATGGCGGGAGCGAAGCAAAAGATGGAAAGATGCTCTTCGGCATTGGCGGCGGCTTCTTCCGCCGGAGTCCGGGCGTTGAAAATGGCCAAAGTGGAGGCCAGATCGGCGGCCTGCTCCGGCGAACCGGCCACCGGCGGCGGCGCCAGCAGGGCCAGCGCATCGGGCTGTCCCGCCGCCAGGTATGGATATGGCCCCGCCGCAAAGAGTGGCGGGAGTGCCAAGAGGACAATGAAGAGGGCGCCAAGAAAGAGGGAGAGCGGGCGTTGTGGCGATGCCCGGCGAAGAGCGGGTTTTGTTTTCATGTTTTCAAATATCTGTTCCTGAGTGTTTTCATGCAGTTTTTGTTTGTTTGATGCATTGCGGTCTGATTGCTATCAAGGACGGCAACAAAAACCGCGGGTGATTTTGGGCATATTCCGAGTTCTGGCAAGGCAGAAATTGCAGGCAAGGATTGCGGGATCGGACGGGGCGCAGAGGAATGGGACGGATTGGAGCATTTTAAATAAAACCGTAGCCCCAATAACGTCTGGTTTTCTGGGAGGGCGCGCAGCCCGCTCTGCAGCCCGCATCGCTGCGGGCTGTGCGCTCCCCCAAAAAATCCTGCCCAAGGCCTCGCCATTTTTCAAATTGAGACACTACCGCCAGTTTTGTCGTGAAGTCAGGAGACATTCCCGATTAGGATTAGGAAATCAATTATGAGATGTGTTGTCACGGCCGGGCCGACTTATGAAGAACTGGATCAGGTGCGGCGGCTGACCAATTTTTCGACCGGGACGCTGGGCTGCGGGCTGGCAGATTATCTGGCGGCAAAGGGGCATGAGGTGGAGTTGTTGGTCGGCTATTACGCGACCTGCGGCCTCCCGGTCCTGGCCCAACGGCGCCAGGTGTTCACCACCACCGCGGATTTGAGCCAGCGATTGGAAGCGCTTGCCTCTCCGGACGCGCGCGCGGTTTTTCACGCGGCGGCGGTGAGCGATTTCATGTTTGGCAAGATCTGGTCGCGAACGGGCGCGGGGGAATTGCGCCAGGTCCAGGCGGCGAAGATTTCGACGCGCGCAGAGGGCCTGCTGGCGGAATTGAAGCCCACGCCGAAAATCATCCGGCAACTGCGGGGCTGGTTTCCAAAAGGGTTGCTGACGGGCTGGAAGTATGAACTGGACGGAGACCACGCCCAGGCCGTGGCGCGCGGAGAGGAACAGATGCGCGAGTGCGCACTGGACGCCTGCGTGGTCAACGGCCGGGCTTACGGGGCGGGATATGGGTTGTTGCGGAGGGAGGCAGGAGCGGCTCATTTGGCGGATGCCCAGGAGTTGTTCGCCGCCTTGGAGTCCATCGCAAGGAGCTAAAACTCGAATCCTTCCACGCGCCGCAGGCCCAGGCGAAAAGGCACCAAACCCACCACGGCGGACAGGAAGGCGAAGCCGACCCAACTGCCCAAAATCCATGGCACGGAGGTTTCCCCGCGCCAACCCCAAGGCGAGCCGATGGCCAGCAAAGTCACCGAGCCGACGATGTAAAGGAAGCTCAGCAGCAGACAAAGCGTGCCCCCAAAGCCGCTGACGATTTTGGCCGGATTGTCCTCCCGAAAATTGGGGAACAGCGCGCTCAAACCAGTCGCCAGCGCGGTCAGGGTGAAGGTCATCGTTGCGATAATCAGGCTCAGATACAGGGTGCGGTCCAGGGAAATGCGGAGCATGTTGCACGAAAGCAGGATGATCGGCAGGGTGAGCAGCAGGGCGGCCCGGCTGGCGATCCAGAATTTGACCCGCAAGATTTGCACCAGGCCCAACGGCGCCATGCCAATGATCCAGAGCCGTTTGCCTTCCAGCGAGAATTGCGGATACACAAAGCGGGTGGTCAGCGTCGCCAGATTCAGCGCGCAAGCACCGAGGTTCAAATAACAAACCAAATGCACCCAAAAGGGATTGGACAATTGATCGGAAAAATTGCGCAGGTTGATGATGTAAACGGCCAGCAAGCCCATCAGTATCAACGTCTGGCTCCATTGGGCCGTGTCCCGCCAAAAGCAGCGGGCGTCCTTGACGAGCATGGCCAGCACATCGGGCGGAGGGTTGAAGGCCAGGCGGAAGGCCCTTTCCATCGGCCCGACCGGGTAGTCGAACGCGCGGTTGGCGCTGCGCCACCTTTGAAACCATTCCCAGCGGTGGAAGACGCTGTCCCGGCTTTGCACGGCCGACAGGGAATCAAAAAAAAGCCTTCCCGTGCAAGTGAAGCAAAGACAGCCAAAAAACAGGACATGGCTCAGCAAGACCAGCAGGAAAAACAGGGCGGCAGACAGCGCGCCTTCGGACCATTGGATCACCGAGATCGAGAGCCAGTAACTGGGCAGCCAGGGCGATTCGGCAAATCGGGTGTGGTTGAGGAGTTTGTCCAGGTTGGACAACACCCGAGTGTCCATGGGATCGTCCGGGAGAACCTCAGGGCGCAACCAGACACGCAGCAGCGGCAACAGGAGCAGGGCGGCGATGACCGCCAGCACTTGAAAGGTCCGCCGGTCCAGCAAGCGGGCCAGGCCCAAGGCCACCCAGGCCCCCGCCACTCCCGGCAACACGATGAACAAGGCGATGGCCACCACGGTCATTAAATAAAAATGCCAGGGAACCACCAGCGTCAGGCCGTAGGCGGCCAGGAGCGGAGCGATGAGAAAAAGAAAGGCCCACGAAGCCAGGAGAGTGGATTCGATAAACTTCCAGCGGAAGATGGTCTGCGCAGGGATGGGCAAGGGCAGCAGAAAATTGGTTTCCCGGTTGCCGAAGAAATTGCCGTAGCCAATGATCAGGTTGCTGAAAATGAGCAACACCAGCAGCGAGGCGAAGAGCAGGTAAAGCAGACGCTCCAACAACAACGCGCCCAATGCGGGAAAATCGTTGACAAAGTGAAGGCCCCTGGAGAACAGGAAGAAGGAAAGGGAGAGGTAACCCACGATGAAGACGACAATCGTGAGCGTCAGGATTCGCGATGTTTTATGGAGAAATCTCAGACGCCGCCAGGATTGGACGAGGTTCACGCGGGCCAAAAGGAGCAGTTGGCTTTGGGGGCGCATGGTCAGGCAACTTCCAACGTCTTCATCGCTGCCATTGTAACCGAAACCCGCCCTGCCTTCAATCACATGTTGTTTGTGGAGGGGCGTTTCAAGGTAGGGTCGCCTCGCCGAGGCGACCGCTTCGGTAAGGAACACCCCGGACGCTCGGCGAGCCGTCCTTACCAAGTTAATTTCAGTCGCCACGACTTTATTTGAACCGCTCTAATTTCCTTGTGATCGGCGGCCGTTCGTGACTCTATTTGGTCGTCCCGATGAGTGTACCCAATGTTCGCGGGGCATTTTCTAAAGAAAGATTATGAAAGAGCCAAAATCAACCAAACCGGATCAATCGCCGGCGGCGGAAGCGCGCACGCTTGGCGCCAATGCCAAGGCGGCGGCGGAACAGGCGCAGGCGGTCAAAGAGTTGGCGCGTCTGGCCAAACGCAGGCTCAAGCAGGCGCGGCGGGATTACAAGCTCGCACGCCGGGCCGCCCGAAAAGCCCGCAAAGAGGCCAAAGAGCTGCAGGCGGCGGCATTGGCCGCCGCGAGGAACGCCCGGGTTTTGCGGGCGCGGAAAGCCAGACGCAACAAGGCGGCGGCGAAGGCAAAAGCCGCCCGGTCCGCGCGCCAGCCGGTTAGGGGGAAATCGCGCGCCTCCGCGCCCAAGGCCGGTGCAAAGGCTGGGAGCTTGGCAGCCGCGCGCGCGCCGCGAAAGAAAACTTCCGCGCCACTGGTTTCCGCTCCTGGAATCCAAAGAGCAGAACTCAGTCCGCCGGCGATGCCCGCGCCCGCCTCCGATCCGGGCCAGGGGGCTGCTGAACCCGCGGCGCCAAAGGGCGACCTAAGCCCGTTGCCGGACGATTCTCTTGAATAGGACGGCCTTCATTCTCGCGCCGGTTTTGTGTCTGCTGGCGGCCGGATGCGCCGGTCGTCCGCCGGGGAAATTGCTCGAGCGCAAAGGCGACGAGATCATGGTGGCGGGCCAGTTGTTTCACACCGGCACACGGGTGGTGCTCTGGAGCGATCCGGGCGGGTTCGACGCCTACCGGGTGGAGCAGCGTTTTGCCCCCTGGGCCAAGGCGGATTGGGAAAATTCAAAAACCAATCTGGATGCGCCCCGTACGCCCAATCGTTACAGTGTCCGCCAAGACAGGCTGACCCAGGAGGAACTGGAGCGGGTCCGCGGCGGGGGATGGGATTTGGCGTTGCTGCAACAGAAGGTGGATCAATTGGTCATCCATTTTGACGTGGCGGGAACCTCGCGGGCCTGTTTCAAAACCTTGCAGGACCAGCGCGACTTGAGCACCCATTTTCTCCTGGACCTGGACGGCACCATTTACCAGACCCTGGATGTCAAGGAGCGGGCGCGCCATGCGACGATTTGCAATGACCGCTCCGTGGGGGTGGAAATGGCCAATGTCGGGGCCTACGCCCGTACGCAAAAAAACCCGTTCGCCAACTGGTACCGCACCAACAGCGACGGCTTTACCGTCATCTTGATTCCGCCCCACGCCGGACCCAATCCGGAGCGGACGCCGGATTTTTCGGGGCGTCCCGTCCGGCGCGCGCCGGTGTCCGGGGTGGCGCAGGGGCAGCAATTGAGTCAATACGATTTCACCAGCCAGCAATACCGGGCGCTGGCCCGGCTCACGGCGGCGCTCTGCACCGTCCTGCCGGGGATCCGCTGCGATTATCCGCGCGACCCGGAGGGCAAATTGCGCACCGGCAAACTGCCCGACGCGGAATTGAAGGCCTATCGGGGCGTGCTGGGGCATTGCCACATTCAGTCCGACAAGGTGGACCCCGGCCCCGCGCTCCAATGGGATTACGTCATCGGCGAGGCGCGCCGTTTGATGCGCCTGCCGCCCTTGCCGCGGGATGCGGACGGACGCCCTCTCACCGCGCGGCCAAAGTTGCTGGAGGACAACATCGGCGAGTCCGTGGCGCGCAAACTGATGCCTGAGGCCATTTCCAAAGCACAATGACGAGTCGGACAAAGGTATGCCGCTGACAGTCCTTATGTGGCGGTTGCCAGGCGGACATTTATTATCAAACGATAATACGCGATTATGCGGGACTGACCCGTCTCCCACGCCATAGCGCGCAGCGCGACGGCGGAAGTCCCGCAAGAGGCGGGACGACGGTGCCTTTTACCTTGCACGGAACCTTCGAAATCGGAATCATCCCGGTAAATTCATCTCAAGAATCAATGGCCGACCTCTTCTCAAAACGCAAACGCTCCCAGGTAATGGCTGCCATTCGGTCAAAGGGCAACAAAGGCACGGAACTGAAGCTGGCCTCAATCCTTCGCGCCCACGGAATCACAGGCTGGCGCAGGCACCGTCCAATGCCAGGGAAGCCGGACTTCATCTTTCCCAAACACCGCCTCGCCCTCTTTGTGGACGGCTGCTTCTGGCACGGCTGCCGCCGGCACTGCCGGATGCCTCATGACAACCGCCGATATTGGCAGGCAAAGATTTCCCGAAACGCGGCCAGAGACCGCGCCAAAAGCCGCCTGTTGCGCCAGTCTGGCTGGCGTGTGCTGCGGATTTGGGAACACTCCCTTCGTGCCGCGCTTTTGGTCAGTGGCCGAATAAAAAGGGAGTTGTGTCGCGGCCACGAAAGTGGAAAGATGTCCCCAGATGTATGAGCACCGTTCCTGAAAAGACCTTCGCGGAATTTTTCGCCGGCATTGGCCTGATGCGGATTGGGTTGGAGCAGGCCGGTTGGCGCATCGCCTTCGCCAACGACATCGAAGAAGACAAGTGGCGCATGTATAGCGACAACTTTGGCGACACTGATGAATTCAGTTCAGGCGGCATGTATAATTTCGTAGCCAGGGAAATGCTGCAAGGAAAAGTCTGTGTCCTATCGCCTTGAAATCATGCTCCTAAACCCACAACGAATTGCAACGAGAGAAAAGCGCATTCTGGCCGGTCTTTTCCTCTCAAAATACGATTCGGAGGGCTTGAAGGAACTTGGGTTTGAAAGTTTCATTGAGGCGTTCAATGTTATTGGCTATGCGCTGGACGGAAAACCTGCGGCGATAAAGAACTACCGTGACGAGTTCGAACCGCTTTTCCCCAATCGCCGAAAAGGGTGGCACAAAAGACCCACACGCGACTACTGTTTGAAGGTGTTCAACGAATACAAGAATCTGGACTTGGCGACATTCACCGGCTTGGTGAAGTCCTTTGTTGGATACGACGAGAATGCGTGGAGCGAAGTGGAGACAAAGGAGAGAAAGGCCGATTCAGCTTCTCTTTTCGCCAAGAGACTGATTACCGGCCTGGCGGCGGAGAATTATTTTGAAGCCGTGCATTCTCGGCTGACGGAATTCAAAGGCTACGCCGCAGAGAACACAACTCGACTTGGCTGTGGCTATGACTTCCGTCTGCAAGCCGAAAAGAACAAGGATTTTTTTGCTGTGGAAGTCAAGGGTTTGGCGGAGCGAACGGGAACTGTGTCACTCACTACAAAGGAACACGAGGCGGCTGAGACTCTCACTGATCGCTTCTTTCTCTTCGTCGTTAAAAATTTCTGTGATTCTCCATTTCACGAAATATACCCAAACCCTCTCTCTGGATCGCTTCGTTTCGCCAAGGAGGAGAGATCGGTGGTTCATGTATCTTGGCTCACCAGCGTTTAGGAAACCCAATATCCGTTATCCTATTCAAACCCAGAATCCACCCAAGCGAATAGAAACCTTATGTTAGACTTAGCCATTGCAATTGACACGGACACGCGCGGCATAACGATGATTGAAACCAATCGTGGCCCAAATCTCAAATCTTCCAGATGGCCTCAAGACTGCGACTTCCAACTCGTGGCTTTCAGCCCATTGGGGAAGACCTGCGATGTGGTATGGACCGAACTATTGGCCGAGGACATCAGCCGCGCGCTCAAGACGCTCACGGAATCAGGCGTGATGAACGGTCTCAAGCCTGACTGGTATCGAAGGCTGGCACGTTGTGCTCAAGGGGCTTCCATTTCCACGGATTTGCGCCGGGTCAAACGCGCTGAACCAACGGCTTCCGTTTGAACTGGTGATGATTCCCAAGGCGTCGAACTCCACCGGCTTGCAGATTGCCGACTTGGTGGCGCGTCCCATCGGCATCAAGGTGCTCCGACCGGATCAGACCAACCGGGCTTATGACATTCTGGCAAAAAAGCTCCGCCGAAGTCCGGCGGGCGAAATCAAAGACTGGGGATTGAAAGTGGGTCCCTGAAAATGCGAAGGGCCTCCGGGAAACCCAGAAGCCCAGCGCCGACCGGAGATTTCCAGTCCGACTTAATCGGAATATGCCCGGCATTGACGGAAAAGTCAACCCCCATAATACCCGACAAAACACAAGTCCACAGGTTCACTTGGCAGCCGCATGGTTCGCAGTTCACGATTATTGAAGACGTCCCCGAAGATGTGCGCCTCGCTCGCGCCTTGTCAGCCGCCAAGATCCCGGCGTCATCTTGCCACCTTAATTTATTACCGACGCCTTAGCTGGCAAGATTTGTTAATCTTCTAATAATGATTACCATAACTAATGAACCAGAATTGAATGAAACCATGAGACCAGCAGAACGGCGCCATACCATGATAAGCCTATGCGGTGCAATGGGTTACGCTTTAAATAGGGCAGGGGAATGCACCCTCCTAAACCTCCGATTTCTCCGATTTCTCCGTTCTTTTTGATCAACGGCCGTTCACGCGGGCAGGGCAGGGGAGGAGGGCTGGGGCAGCGGGGAGGGGGTTCGGCGGCGATGGCGCAAGGCGTGGACTTTGTCGCGGGCGTGTTCAAAGGCCAGATAGACGACGGGAGTGGTGTAGAGGGTGAGGACTTGGGAGATGAGCAGGCCGCCAACGACCGCCACGCCCAGGGGCTGCCGCAACTCGGCGCCGTCTCCCAGGGCAATGGCCAAAGGAATGGAGCCGCAGAAGGCGGCCATGGTCGTCATCATGATGGGCCGGAAACGGATGATGCAGGCCTTGTAGATCGCCTCCTCGGAAGAGAGGTTTTCGTCGCGCTCGGCGCTCAGGGCGAAATCCACCATCATGATGGCGTTTTTCTTGACTATGCCCATGAGCAGGATGATGCCGATGAAGGAGACCAGGGAGAGGTCCATCCCGCAGAAGGTCAGGGCCAGCAGCGCGCCCAGCCCGGCGGAGGGCAGGCTGGAAAGGATGGTCAGCGGGTGAATGAGGCTTTCATAGAGCATGCCCAAAACGATGTACACGGCCAGCAGCGCCGCCGCCAGGAGGAGAGGCAGGGAACTGAGGGAGGCCTTGAAGGCCTGGGCCGTGCCCTGGAAACTGCCCTGGATGGTGGCCGGCAGACCCAATTGGCGGGTGGCTTGCTGGATCAGTTCGGTGGCCTGTCCGAGGGAAACGCCGACGTCCAGGTTGAAGGAGATGGTCACGCAGGGGAACTGGCCCTGGTGATTGACGGACAGGTAGGCGTTGCCGCTCTCAAAGCTGGCCACGGCGGAGAGGGGGAGGAGCGCGCCGGTGGAAGATTTGACGAAGATTTTTTGCAGGGATTCCGGGTCTTCCAGGTAGGAGGGATCCACCTCGAGAACGACATGGTGCTGGTTGTAGCGTTTATAGACGGTGGAAACCTGGCGCTGGCCGAAGGCGTCGTAGAGCGTGTCGTCAATCACCTGCGGCGATATGCCCAGGCGCGAGGCGGCGTCGCGGTTGATCACCACGTTGGCTTGGAGTCCGCGGGTTTGCTGGTCGGTGCTCACATCTTTGAGTTGGGGGAATTGTTGCAGTTTGCTCACCAGCAGTGGAGTCCAGTGAGTCAGGTCGTCGAGGCTGGAAGATTGCAGGGAGTACTGGTATTGGGCTTTGGATCCGCGGGCGCCGACGCGGATGTCCTGGGAGGCCTGCAGGATCAAGGTCATGCCCGGGATGTTGGCGGTTTTGCGGCGCAGCCGGGCGATGATCTGGTCGGCGGTTTCCTTGCGCTGGCTGCGCGGTTTGAGGGTGATGAACATGCGCCCGTTGTTGCCGGTCCCGTTGCCGGAGCCGATGCCGATGAAAGAACCCATGGAGGCCACGCCGGGGTCTGCCAGGACGATGTCGGCCATTTGCTTCTGCAATTTCATCATCGCTTGGAAGGAGACGTCTTGGGCGGCGTCGGTGGTGCCTTGGATGACGCCCGTGTCCTGTTGCGGGAAGAAGCCCTTGGGCACTTCGGCATAAAGAAAAACGGTCAGGGCCAGGGTGAGCACCGTCACCGCGAGCATGAGGTTTTGATGGCGCAAAACCCAGCGCAAGCCCCGCAAGTAAACACCCATAAGCCAGTTGAAGGCCGCTTCGCTCACGCGGTAAAAGGGGCCGGGCTTTCCGTAGGAGGCATGGGAGCGCAAAAAGCGGGAGCACAACATCGGCGTCAAGGTGAGGGAAATGACGCCGGAGACCAGGATGGCCAGGCACAGAGTGACGGCGAATTCATGAAAGAGGCGCCCGATCAAACCGCCCATGAAGAGCAGCGGAATGAAAACCGCGCACAGGGAGGTGGTCATGGAAACGACCGTGAATCCGATTTGGCGCGACCCGGTGAGCGCCGCGGGCATCGGTCTTTGGCCCCCTTCGATGTGGCGATGGATGTTCTCGATCACGACGATGGCATCATCCACGACGAACCCGACGGAAATGGTAATGGCCATGAGGGAAAGATTGTCCAGGCTGTAATGAAGCATGTACATGGCGGCGAAAGTGCCGGAAAGGGCCAGGGGAATGCTGATGCTGGCGATGAAGGTGGCCCAGAAACGGCGCAAGAAGAGAAAGATGACCAGCACGACCATGATGACGCTGCAGATCAGCGAGATTTGAACGTCGTTGACCGAGGCGTGAATGGTCGTGGTGCGGTCGCCAATGATGCCGATTTTGATCGCCGGGGAAATCCAGCGCTGGATTTGAGGCATCACGGCGCGAATGCGGTCAACGGTTTGGATGACGTTGGCGTCGGGTTGCTTGAAGACCATCAGGAGCACGGCGGGCTTTGTCCCCGCCCAACCGGCGAGGCGGAAGTTTTCCACCCCATCCACGATGTTGCCCAAGCTACTCAAGCGGATGGGAACGCCGTTGGAACGGGTCAGGATGAGGGAGTGATAATCCTTCGCCTCAAAAATCTGATCGTTGCTGGTGATGGCGTAGGCGGTGTTGCTGTCTTCGACGCTGCCTTTTGCCGAATCCACGTTGACCTTGCCGATCAAGGAGCGGATGTCTTCGAGGCTCAAGCCGGTGGTGGACAGTTGGGCGGGGTTGATTTGGACGCGGACGGCTGATTTTTCCGCGCCGCTGACATAGACCTGGCTGACGCCTTCGACCTGGCTGAGGCGCTGGCCGACGATTTCGTCGGCGGCCTCAAAGACGGCGGTTGGGAGGATGGAGTCGGAAGTCATGGAGAGGATGAGAATCGGAGAGTCGGCCGGATTGATTTTGCGGTAGGTGGGCGGGCCGGGAAGGTTCAGGGGCAATTCGTCGGCGGCGGCGCTGATGGCGGCCTGGACGTCCCGGGCCGCGCCATCCACATTGCGGTCGAGATCGAATTGGAGGGTGATGCTGCAGCCGCCCAGCGTGCTCACGGAGGTCATTTCGTTGACGCCGGCGATTTGCCCCAGGCGGCGCTCCAAGGGGGCGGCCAGGGAGGAAGCCACAGTGGAAGGATCAGCCCCGGGCAGGGAGGCGCCGACGGCCACCACGGGAAAATCCACGCGCGGCACGGCCGCCACAGGCAGCGAGCGATAGGCGGTCATGCCGGTGAGAAACAAGCCGAAGGCCAGCAGGGAGGTGCCAATGGGACGACGAATGAATGGCTCGGAGATGCTCATGAGACGGAGGCCGGAGCCGGAGCCTCGGCGTGATCCACCGATTCAACTTCCTCCAGCCCGGCGGCGGCCCGCCAGCGTCCGGCCCAGCGGTTGAGCCTTCCCATGTAGAGATAGATCACCGGGGTGGTGTAAAGAGTCAAACACTGGGAAACCAGCAGGCCGCCGACAATGGCCACGCCCAGCGGGCGGCGGAGTTCGGATCCGTTGCCATTTTGCAGGGCGAGCGGGAGCGCGCCGAGCAGGGCGGCCATGGTGGTCATCATGATGGGGCGGAAGCGCAGGAGGCAGGCCCGGTAAATGGAGGCCTGGGGAGACAGGCCCTCTTCGCGTTCGGCGGCCAGCGCGAAGTCAATCATCATGATAGCGTTCTTTTGCACAATGCCGATGAGCAGGATGATGCCGATCAGGGAGACCAGGGAAAGTTCGATGTGAAAGATCATCAATGCCAGCAAGGCTCCGACGCCGGCGGAGGGGAGGCTGGAAAGAATGGTCACCGGATGAATGTAGCTCTCATACAGGACGCCCAGAATAATGTAGATGACAATGATGGCGGCCAGGATGAGCAGCGGTTCGGTGGTGAGGGAAGAACGGAATTCCGCCGCGCTGCCGGAATAGCTGGTGGCCACGGTGTTGGGCAGGCCGATTTGCTTTTCGGCGGCGGAGATGGCTTTGACGGCGGCATCCAGCGAGCTGTCCGCGGCCAGGTTGAAGGAGAGAGTCACGGCGGGGAACTGGCCCTCGTGCAAGATGACCAGCGGGGTCATTTTTGTTTGGATGGAGGCGAAGGCGCCCAGGGGCACCATCTGGCCGGCGGCGGATTTGACGAAGATTTTGTTCAGGGCGGAAGCGTTGAGTTGGTAGTTCGGTTCGGCTTCCAGCACCACCCGGTATTGGTTGAGTTGGGTGAAGATGATGGTGACCTGGCGCTGGCCGAAAGCGTCGTAAAGGGTGTCATCAATGGCCTGGGGCATGACGCTCAATTGGGAGGCCTTGTCGCGGTCCACGTTGACTTCCAGGCTCAGGCCGCGGGACTGTTGGTCGCTGGCCACGTCGGCCAGTTCCTTTTTGGCGGACAACGCGGCGACGAGCCGTGGGGCCCATTGGCTGAGTTCCTCCTCGTCGGCGTCCTGCAGGGTGTATTGGTACTGGGTGCGGCTGACGCGGCTGTCAATCTGGACGTCCTGGACGGCTTGCATGTAGAGGGAGATTCCCTGGAGGGAGGCGGTGGCGTCGCGCAAGCGGTCCATGACCTCGGCGACGCCTGCCTTGCGCTGGTCGCGGGGCTTGAGGCTGATGTAGAGGCGGCCGGAGTTGGCGGTGGGATTGACGGTGCCGGCACCGACAAAGGAGGCCACACTGGCCACGTCAGGATCTTGTGCCACCGCCTGGGCCACGCGACGCTGGCGTTCGACCATGGCTTGGAAGGAGATGGTTTGGGAGGCGTCGGTGACGCCGATGATCATGCCGGTGTCCTGCAAGGGGAGCAGGCCCTTGGGCACGATGACGTAGAGCCAAATGGTGGCGACCAGAGTGGCGGCGGCGACGGTGATGGTCAGGGGCTGGTGGGCGAGCACCCATTTAAGGCCACGCTCGTAAGTATGGAGCATTCCTTGAAAGAATCGCTCCGACCATTCCCAGAGCGTGCCATGACGGCTCTCGCTTTCCGGGCGCAGCAGACGGGAGCACATCATCGGGGTGAGGGTAAGGGAGACGGTCATGGAAACCAGGACGGCCGCGCTCATGGTGATGGCAAATTCGCGGAAAAGCCGTCCGACGATGCCGGTCATGAAGATCAGGGGAATAAAGACGCCGATGAGAGACAAGCTCAGGGAAAGGACGGTGAAGCCGATTTGCTTGGCACCTTTGAGGGCGGCGATCATGGGCGCGTCGCCGCCTTCAATGAACCGCACGATGTTCTCGATCATGACAATGGCGTCATCCACCACGAAGCCGGTGGAGATGGTCAGGGCCATGAGGGAAAGATTGTCCAGGCTGAAGCCCAGGAGGTACATCAAGCCGAAAGTGCCGACGATGGCCATGGGGAGGGCGACGCTGGTAATGACGGTGGCCCACAAGGTGCGCAGAAAGAGGAAGATGACCAACACGACCAGGCCAATGGTCAGGAGGAGGGTGAACTGAACGTCCTTGATGGAGGCGCGGATCATTTCGGTGCGGTCGCTGAACACTTTAATTTCCACAGAGGGTGGAATGATGGTGCGCAATCTGGGCAGCAAAGCTTTGACGCGGTTGGCGGTTTGGATGATGTTGGCCCCCGGCTGGCGTTGGATATCCACGATGACCGCCGGTTTGTCATTGACCCATCCGGCCAGGCGGACATTTTCCACGTCGTCCACCACCGTGCCGATGTCCTTGAGGCGGACGGGCGAGCCATTGCGATAGCTGACGATGACGTTGCCGAACTCGACGGCGGAGAAGAGTTGGTCGTTGGCGCCAATGGTATAGGCCTGGAAGCGGCCGTCGAAACTGCCTTTGGGCAGATTGACGTTTTCGAGCATCAGGGCGCTGCGCACGTCTTCCAGGCTGAGACCCAAACTGGCGATGGCGCCGGGATTGATGCGCACGCGCACGGAGGGTTTCTGATTGCCTTCAATGGTCACCAGGCCGACGCCGGAGACCTCGCTGAGTTTTTGGGCCAGAACGGTGTCAGCCAGGTCGTTGACTTTTGCCAGGGGCAGTTCTTTAGAGGTCAGTTGCAGGGTGAGAATGGGGCTGTCGGCGGGGTTGACCTTGTTGAAGACGGGCGGATTGGGCATGCCCGTGGGCAGAACGCCACTGGCGGCGTTGACGGCGGCCTGCACGTCCTGGGCGGCGGCGTCAATATTCCGGTCCAGGGTGAACTGGAGGGTGATGGTGGTGGTGCCGAAGGAGCTGATGGAGGTCATTTGCGACAGGGCGCTGATCTGGCCAAATTGCCGTTCGAGCGGCTCGGTGACGGAGGAGGCCATGACTTCCGGACTGGCGCCGGGATATTGGGCGACGATTTGAATGGTGGGGAAATCAACGGGAGGCAGTGCGGAGATGGGGAGCATGGAATAGCCCAGCAGCCCCATGAGCACCACGCCCAACATGAGGAGGGAGGTGGCGATTGGGCGGCGGATGAATGGCTCCGAGATGCTCACGAACCTATCTCTGTGCGCGGTTGGGGTCTGGGCGGTTGGTTGGTGGCCCCTGCCGCCCCGCGCCCGACTCCGCGGCCTGTGGCGTTTAGAGTGGTGTCGGACAGGCGGACTTTGGAGCCGTCCTCCAGCCGGTACTGGCCATCCGTCACTACTTCCTGGCCCTCGGTCAACCCGCTGGCGAGCAGGGCGACCCCGTCTTGAGTCTGCGCCACCTTCACCGGGGTCAATTTGGCGGTCATATTCGTGCCCTCACGCTTCACGGCGAAGACGTACTCGCCGTCGGGTCCGTACTGAATGACGTTGGCGGGAACCACCAACCCATTGGTTTGGGAAACCAGGACGCGGGGATTGACGAACTGGCCGGGCCAAAGGCTCAGGTCCTTGTTGGGAAAAGCCGCCTTGAGCTTGATGGTGCCGGTCATGGTATCAATCTGATTGTCAATGACTGTGAGCGTCCCCCGGTCGAGCACAGTGAAGTTGTCGCGGCCGGTCGCCAGAACAGGGACAGGACCTTTGGCGAATTCTCGATTGACGACTTCGACCGTCTGCTCCGGGAGAGTGAAGACCACGAAGATGGGACGCAACTGGGTAATGACCACCAAGCCGTTGGTGTCGTTGGCGTGAACGATGTTGCCTTGGTCCACTAGGCGCACCCCGCAGCGGCCATCCAGGGGCGCGGTGATGGTGGTGTAATCGAGCTGCACTTGGGCGCTGCTGATGCCGGCCTGATCGGCCGTGACCGCGGCCTCAAGCTGGCGGACGAGGGCTTGCTGTGTGGCCAGGGCTTGTTGGGTGACAATGTTGGTCAATCGCAGGTCTCGATCCAAGTCAACTTTGGCGTTCTCCAATTGCGCCTCGTCTTGCAGTTTTCTGGCTTTGGCCTGATCCAGGGCGGCCTGGTACGGCGCAGGGTCAATTTGGGCCAGCAAGTCGTTGGCATGAACGTCCTGGCCTTCAGTGAAGGCCACTTTGATCAATTGGCCATCAACTCGCGGGGTTATGGTGACCGTGTTGAAGGCCTGGACGGTGCCCAGGCCGTCGAGATAAATGGGGACGTCCTTGCGCAAGACCAGGCCCGAGGCAATGGGAATGGAGGGATCTCCGCGTCGGGTGGTTGCGGCGAGGGCGGCTGCCTGGGCTTGCTTGACTCTCCAAACGATCAGGCCCAGCGCCAGCACAGCGGCGACCAGGACGACGATCCAGAGATGCCCTCCCGGTTTGGCGGGCGCCGAGAGGCTCTCTGGGGTTCCAGGGCCTGATCGCGCGGTGGATGGAGATGGCAGCTTTTCAGTTCCAGGTTTAGCGTCAATTGTCTGCATAGTTATCTAAATAGGCTTAGACCTCATATATCGTCACCAGATTCACCAAAACTAGACGCGCTGATCAATGACCCGCGCTTAATACTTGTTGAGGCCCGGCATCCCGATGGGATGTTCGTCGGTTTGGACCGGTGCGGCCATGGGGCCGGAAGGGCCACTCCTGGACGCGGATTCCCGGATCATCAACTCATTGATCAGCGCCATTGAACTGGGAAACTTGGTAAAACCCGCCGGGGGGAAAAACAATTGTGGATTCGGGAGGTCCAGGCGGATGTTGGAAAAATCCACGGTGACTGCCCGGCCCGCGGTTTCGGCGCGCACCCGCACCGGGAAGCGCTGCAAATCGTCGGCCTGCCACACGGTCAATCGGGCGGTGGACCCATCGCTCAGGGCCAGCATCACTTGGCCGCGATGGCAAGGGTGGCCGTTGGCGTTCTCGCTGGCGAGGTCCTTGTTCTGCGGCACCTGGTTGGTCACGCCGGCGGGTGAGAAAATAGGCGCGTAACCCTGCAAGGCTTCGCTCAAAACATAGCCCTTTTGCGTGGGGATGTCCCAAATGAAGAACATGCCGCCTCTGTAGAATTTTGCCTTTTTGATATTGGCGGTGGTCCGCGGCTGGAAGATCAGCCGGCCCATGCGGCCAATCAACTGGCCGGAGGCCGCCGGTGCGCCATTTGAAGAGGAGGTGGTTTCCACAACGTCGGCGCTAAAGCCGTCAAAGTCCTCCAGAGGCAGCATGGCCGGTCCTGTGACGAAGTCCGGGGGCGCCTCGTCTCCAGGGCGGGCCAAGGCGGCTTCGGCCTTTTTATTGCCGGCGCATCCGGCGGCCAAAGTGATGGCCAGGCCAAGCCCCAACGCCGCTGTCTTGTAAAAGTATTTCATCGTCAGGCCATAAACTGGCCGGAAAGAGGAAGAATCGCAAGCAGCTTTATGGGCAGCCTCAGGGGGCGGCCTTCAAAGGCATGGCAGGCAGACGGACCGTCACCGCCAGGAAGAGCCGTGATTGGCGGGAAATTGCCGGCGGCGGTTTCGACCCGCCCAGGGCCGCGCATCTGAATTGACCCGGCGGGGTTGAATGAGTAAAGATAAGGAAGTGAAGAGTTTTGCAAAACTTGGAAAGACGCTGGCGACGGTGGCGGCGCTGGCAATCGTGGCCATCGGGGCGGGGCTTTTGATGGCGTGGTATATGGGCAGCCACGGGAGCGTGAGTGTGACGGCGCCGGCTGAGACTTTCGCTCCCAGCCCGTCGCCGGCTCCTGGCGCGCCACCGGCGCGACCGGCCCGCCCTCCGCCCGTCGAGCGGACGATCCCCGACACCGCCGGAGACCCCCAACTGCTGGACTCGCGCACGTGGGAGGAGAAGCTGGAGGAAATCCTGCTGCGAGGGGGCGAACCGGACGAGAAGGCGGACAAAATCCTGGCCCTGATCCCCACCGCTTCGCCGGATGCCCAGGTGGAGCTGTCACAACATTTGATCAACATGGCGCAGGACGACCACTACGACGGCGTGGCGGGATTGCTGACCAACGCCAACACGCAGAAGGCGGTTTCGACGGTGCTGATGAATGATTTGCTCAACCGGAAGAACACGCTCAAGCTGCCGATGCTTCTGGCCATCGCGGAAAACGACGATCATCCGCTGAAGGGGGAGGCGAAGGACTTGCTGGGAGTTTTCATCCAGACGGATTACGGGACCAATTGGACCCAATGGTCCAGCGCCATAGACACCTGGCTCCAGCAAAACGAGCAGTGAATCGCCGGGCGGGTTTTCGTGTGGAGACGGGGGCCGCCCCACCGGCGAGGGGTGGCGGCGAAAAAAACGGAGAAATCGGAGAAATCGGAGGTTTACCGGGAGAGGAGGACCGCCGGTTTGACTTTGGGGAGCCTGGGCTGGACGTCGGGTACGGAGGGGCCCCGGGCCTGTTTGAAATGGGCTTTGGATCGAAGGAGCAAGGTGCCCAGGCAGAGATCCGCCAGGGGCAAAACGACGTTGAAGTTTTTGCGCATGTAACGATGATGGAGCAGATGGTGTCCGTTGAGGCGGAAGAAGAGGCCGGAGCGCTCGAGGTTGCGCTTGCGCGGCAGGTGCATGCACCAGTGCATGTATTCGTAGGCTCCGTAGTAGGAACTGATCGCCACGGCGGCGCCAGAGAGAATCCCCCAATGGCGGGCGAGCAGAGAGGCCAGGAGGAAAGGCAGGAGGGTTAAGGCGATGAGGGCCGGGCCGTTCCACCAGGCCATCGGAATGGTCCATTTGTCCTCCTCGTTGATGAGGTGGTAGGTGTGGTCGGCTTTGAAGATGCGGTGATGAATCAAGGTGTGGCGCTGGTAGGGATAGGTGAATTTGCCCAGCGGCTGGTGCATGATGTAACGATGCAGGGTCCACTCAAAAAAGGAGGCGCAAACGACGCCGATGAGGAATCCGTAGGCCGACCATTGCAACAAAGAATAGAACAAGGCAGTGGGTTGGGTTAGGGGGTTGAGTTTCAGGGCAAGCGGGGTGGCGCCTTTTGGTTAATGGTCATGATTAGCGAAGCCTATAGGTGATGCGCGCCTTGGACAAGTCGTAAGGGGACATTTCGATGCGCACGCGGTCGCCCACGGTGAGGCGGACAAAATGGCGGCGCATTTTGCCGGAGATGTGGGCCAGGACCTGGTGCTGGTTGTCGAGGGTGACGCGGAACATGGTGCCGGGCAGGACGGTTTGAATCGTCCCTTCCAGTTCCATGGACTGTTCGGCGCTCACGGAGTTCGGAGATGGCATTTCCATTGGATAAAATAATTTGGCGAAAGCGCCCCGCGCGTTCGCCTGACAAGGGTTCTTTGCTCCTTCCCGGCTGTATCCAATCATCGGGCTTTAAATCACCACTGAACCGGGTTCAGCCGATTGTCCGGCCCTGGCTGGAAACTGGCAAGCAAATCCAAGTTACAATCAATGTGCGCTCAAACGGGGGAGAAGGCAAGGTTTATTTCGATATTTTGTTGGCGAGCAACCGGGCCAGCTCCTCCATCCGCTGTTGCTCGGTTCGCGGGTCACGTGTGTCGAGGAAAAACCCGGCGTGGATGGTCTTGATTTGGACGCGGGTGCTTTTGGAGTCAATTTTGGTGACCACAATGGTGGTGGTGGCGCCGTGGATGGGGCCTTGTTCTCCTTCTGGAAGGTCCAATTGATAAGACTGTCCCGGCACAATGTCATGGCCTTGGAAAGGGGAATCGGCGTCGGGATTTGGGGCCAGCGCCCAGACTAATTTTGTGACGGTTTCGTAGCGGACGGCAAAGATGCGAGCCTGGCCCGCGCTTTGCGTTGGGGAAACGCACGCCGTGAGCGCGGCGAGAGCGATGGCCGCGAGGAGCAGGAGGATGGCCGGGGCCGGGAGCGGCCTCCGCCCGTGCAGCGGGGCCGTCAGCGGCGGCGGTGAGGCGGGCCGAGGGGGTTTTGCGGTCGGGGCAGGCTCGGCATTTATATGGCTCTTTGATGCGCGCAAAATAGATACGGTGACACATTGGCGGAAGGGGTGGGATTCGTGCCCAAATTCGCCATTTTTTGCGTCATTTTGGGTTATGGGTCTGTAGATTGTGGCTGGGAAAGTGTAATGAATTCCGACATTCCCCCGATCCACGGCCACGCAAAAGGCTTTACTTGCCATCTGCCGGTGGATTTTTTGATTTTGCAATCAATTCATCAATTGGAACGGGGCTGTCTGGATGCTTTTTGTTCCATTTTTCCGCCGATACCCTTACCGCATCCTCGCCAATGGCCAGAGTGCTTTCCGGGTATTTTTCCTCAAAAGCCTTCATCCTTATCTTTTGATTTTCATCACAGCCATCCCACAATGCTGGAATCGTGATGGTGGCCCGTTGATTTGCAAGGCGTTGGGACGGTTTTGGCCAAAATCGTGTTCGGGTGTTTTCGCCGGTTTTGGCTCCTTCCATTTCGTT
>Ga0187862_10000247_pt1 | contig 62849 bp, 64 predicted proteins | sample June2016WEW_10_1_FD_133003 | JGI IMG/M metagenome (GOLD analysis project Ga0187862, IMG submission 133003) | Peatland microbial communities from SPRUCE experiment site at the Marcell Experimental Forest, Minnesota, USA - June2016WEW_10_150 | ecosystem: Environmental > Terrestrial > Soil >... | reverse complement strand
GGAAGGGACGACAAAACCGGAATATGGCAAGTGCGTTGACATCGTCACCAAGAGCGCCATTCAGCAGATGATGGTTCCTGCGCTCATCCCGGTAGTCGCACCGGTCGTTGTCGGATTCCTGATTGGCAAAGAGGCCCTCGGCGGCATGCTCATCGGCGCGATCATCACCGGTCTGTTCCAGGCCATCGCAATGACCAGCGGCGGCGGCGCCTGGGACAACGCAAAGAAGTTCATCGAAGACGGCATGTACGGCGGCAAGGGTTCGGACGCTCACAAGGCGGCTGTTACCGGCGACACCGTAGGCGACCCGTACAAAGATACGGCCGGCCCGGCAATCAACCCGATGATAAAGGTTGTCAACATTGTCGCGTTGCTGATCGTTCCTCATTTGAAGTAACAAAGCTCGGCGTTTTTGCCGGTGCTAAATGCAAACGCAACCGGCGGCCCAGACAGGCCGCCGGTTTTTTTATGTCAATCGCGATTGTCGGAAGACGGAGGACGGAGGACTACCGCAAAAACTCTCAACCCGGCCCCTGATTATTTCAATTCCCTGTCGATAATCTGCTGGACGATCGTATAGGGGTCGGACTCCTTGCCAACGATCTTCTGCACCATTTCATCGAGTGAATCCCCGCGCCCTTCGACCCTTTCGAGGATAGTTCTGAACGCCTGATCCTTCAGGGCGGCCATGAGTTGGATTCTGGCGCGCTTTTCCATAATTTGCCGCCACTTTTCGGAGTGGGTGGCGAGAAGATAGGCCCTGTGATTTTGGATTGCCTCGTAGAGTTCTTTGATCCCCCGGCCCTTTGTGGCTTCGGTTTCCAGGATCTGCGGTTCCCAATCCCCATTCTTATGCTTTCCGGCGCCCAACTCGATCAAGTTCATCAGTTCGCGGACGGTCTTGCGGGAGCCTTCACGGTCGGCTTTGTTCACAACGAAAATATTGCCGATTTCCATTATGCCGGCCTTGATCGCCTGGATGTCATCCCCCATTCCCGGCACTGTCACCATTACGGTTGTGTGGGCGCTGTTTACTATTTCCACCTCGTCCTGGCCCACGCCCACCGTTTCGACTAGGATCACGTCCTTACCCGCTGCGTCCAGAACGTTTACCATGTCGTTGGTGGATTTGGAGAGGCCGCCGAAATGGCCGCGCGTGGCAAGGCTTCGGATAAAAACACCCGGATCGAGAAAATGCCGCTGCATGCGGATGCGGTCACCCAGCAAGGCCCCCCCGCTAAACGGGCTTGTCGGATCGATCGCTAAAATCCCGATTGTCTTTGCTTCTTTGCGATAGTTGATTGCGATCTGGTCGACAAGAGCGCTCTTGCCAACCCCCGGGGAGCCGGTGAAACCGACAACGTAGGCTTTGCCCGTGTGTGGATAGAGTTCCCGTAGAATGTTCATAGCGGAGGGAATCTCATCGTCTATATCTCGAAGGATACGAGCTATGCTTCTTACGTCGCCTGAGACGATCCGTTCAATGATGTCCATGCGCTAAACCCTGTAGGCAGTGGAGTTGAATTTCTAGTGAATCATAATGATTTGATGGCCGGAATGCGCCGCCCGGCATCCAGGTTTGTCTATTGTTTCAGCACAACTCCCACGCGCGGCCTGATGTTGTTGCTAACCCAGTCTATAATGTCCTCAAGTCTTGCGCCGGGTTCGAAGATTTCCTTTATTCCGATCTCCTTGAGTTTGGAGATGTCCTCGATAGGGAATATGCCTCCACCTACCACCGATATATCTTCCGCGTTGTTCTCCGACAAAAGCTCCAGCACCCGGGGAAAGGAATATGTGTGCGCTCCCGAGAGAATGCTTAACCCGATCAAGTCCACGTCTTCCTGGATGGCCGAACTAACGATCTGCTCCGGCGTCTGATGGCATCCGGTGTAGATGACTTCGAAGCCCGCGTCGCGAAAAGCGCGAGCTACAACCCGGGCGCCCCGGTCATGGCCGTCCAGGCCTGGTTTGGCAACCAATATACGAAGTTTCCTCGCTTTTTCCATGGGAACCTGCCTCCTTAATGGAAGTGAAGAAGTCCGACTGAATTCCGCATCAGCTAGTTTCCGACTCGGAAACAGCCAGTCTCTCATGAGGTGAAATTCTCTCACGTTCATCCGGGTTTCCGGATGGAGACCAGCTAGAAAGTCCCGGGATCCGTATCGATTCCAAAGGCGTCCCTGTACAGATCGCAGCATTCCTGTTCGGTCGCTCCTGCCCGGACCGCCTCTATTAGGGCGGGCATGACATTGTTTTCCCAGCTCGGCGGGCCTTCGCATCTGCGCCTCAGCTCGTCCATCGCTTTTTGGAACTTGACTTTGTCGCGCCTTTCCTTGAAACGGTTGGTGCGTTCGACCTGCATCCGTTCGATCTCCTCGTCTATCTTGAGGACGAATTCCAGTTCCGGCCGGCCGGAAGCATACTTGTTGACCCCGATTATGATTTTCTCTCCGGACTCGACCTGCCGCTGGAAATGATAAGCCGCATCGGCAATTTCCATCTGCGGGTAGTCGCGTTCTATGGCTGCAACCATCCCTCCCATTTCATCAAGCTTCCGGATATAGACGTTGGCTTCCTCCTCCATCTTGCCGGTGAGCGCCTCGAGGAAATAAGAGCCGGCAAGCGGATCGATAACGTGGGCGACACCACATTCGTCGGCCAGTATCTGCTGGGTGCGCAGCGCGATGAGCGCGGCTTCCTCGCTGGGAATCATGTAGACCTCATCGAGCGAATTGGTATGCAGAGACTGGGTGCCGCCCAGAATCGCCGCAAGGGCTTCGGTAGTGGTCCGGATGACATTGTTGTAAGGTTGCTGTGAGGTAAGCGAGCACCCGGCCGTCTGAGTATGGAAGCGCATCAGCATGGACCTGGGATCCTGCGCCCCGAAGCGCTCTTTCATGATCCTTGCCCATATGCGCCGGCTCGCCCGCATCTTCGCTATTTCTTCGAAAAAATCGATATGGGAATTCCAGAAAAAGGAGAGCCGGCTGGCGAAATCGTCAACTTTTAGCCCCCTCTTGATTGATTCCTCCACATAGGTAATGCCGTCATAGATCGTGAAGGCAAGTTCCTGAACGGCAGTCGATCCGGCTTCCCTGATGTGGTAGCCGCTTATGCTGATGGTGTTCCAGCGGGGCACCTCCCGGGTTCCGAACTCAACCGTATCGGTTACCAGTCTGAGGCTCGGCTGAGGTGGAAGCATGAGCGTCTTCTGCGCTATGAACTCTTTGAGGCAGTCGTTCTGAATTGTTCCGCCAAGCTTCTTGCGTGAGTAGCCCTGGTTTTCGGCATTGGCTATGTACATGGCCCACATTACCGAAGCGGGAGGGTTGATCGTCATCGACGCGGTCACTTCCTCCAGGTTGATGTTTGCGAACAGCCGCTGCATGTCGTCCAGGGTGTCGATTGCAACGCCGCATTTGCCGCACTCGCCCCGCGCAAGAGGAGAGTCCGTATCGTATCCCATGAGGGTTGGGAAGTCGAAAGCGGTGCTGAGGCCGGTTTCACCGTGATTAATCAGGTAGTGGAATCGCTTGTTCGTATCCTCAGAGGTGCCCAGTCCCGCGAACATGCGCATGGTCCAGAGGCGTGCCCGGTACATAGTGCCCTGGACGCCCCTGGTGAAAGGGTATTTACCGGGAAAGCCAATGTTTTCCAGAAAGTCCGCGTTTGCAACGTCGAGCGGAGTGTAAAGCGGCTTCACCTCCAGGTCGGAAACGCTGGAGAACCGGCTTAGCCGCTCCGGCATTTTTCTGAGAGCTTTTCGGTATTCGTCCAGCCATTCGGCGTATTCTTTTTCAATGCTCTCGAGCGCTGATTCGGAAAGAATTTTTTTTCCCATTCTTGTACCTCCTGAGAGCGATGAGTGAGGGTCCTGTTCAAAACAGCTTGAGCCTGAAAGATCGCATCACCTTGCGCCCTGTTGAAACAAACAGCAGAAATTCGACCAACCATCAAACATATGGAGAGAGACTCATATAATTATAATTCGAAAAAACGGGGAAGAAATAAAAACCTGATCAGGAGACATCTTGCCGAACAAAAGGGCGAACAGGGCAATAAGGAAAGAGGTGGTGATCCATTGAGTGAACGAAAAACCAGTAAGAGCAGGTCACACTGCCACGCCCATCTGCGGACTTAACCAAAGTGCAAATGTATTGTCAAACAAATTCCGCTTGACTGTCCGGTCTCACCTAGAGTAGTAGGAGACTGTACAAATCCCTGAGCTCTACATTGCAACAATTCGCCTTGCTCATTGCCAGCTCTATCGCAGCCTCTCGTTCTATTTGATCCGAAAACGGGTAATCGCTCCACCGGGGGATATTGTGCCTGATCGGATCGGTGAGAACAAGATCAATACCAGAAATTATACCTGATATCGGATCTCCCCGCCCTGGTCTGATTTCCCTTTCCGTACCCGCTCCAACCTTTTCAGAACATATTGTGAACAGTTTGCCGGTAATTCGGTCCGCGATGGGCCAAATATGTTCGAACTGAAAGGAGGTGTGACGCAGTTTCATAGTACCTCGAATCTGGACAGTTCCAAAACAGCATTCATCCAATAAGGAGAGAAATATGGCAGACGTTCTGAAACCGCGATGGGGCCAGCCTGCTACCGGTATCATTTCAAACATTGTATTCTTCCTGGTCGCGTGGTTGACATGGTATATTTTCAGCGATCCCAGAGGCCCGGTGGGATCTTTTCCATACCCATTCATTATGTACCTCGCAATGATGATTCTGGTAGGTCTCTGGCAACACATGTTTCTTGGCGACTGGCCTTTTCAAAACCTTTCGCCGCCGGTAAGGGGGGTTGTCCAGACGATAGTTAATCTCATTGTAGTCTGGTTCGTCCTTCATGTCGTTTTCTACAGGGTGTTGGGACTGGGTTTCAATTTTCTGAGCCAGAGCAACCTGAATGAACTTGCTGAATCGGGCAAGGCTTTGCCGCTCTCGATGGCCAACATCAACAAGGTGATTGCCGATTCGATTGCCGCCGGCAAATCGGTTCTCCCCGACTTCAAGTCTTTGCCGCTGAAGGCCATGAAGGATATGCACCTTGCTCAGAGCGCGATCGTTTGCTACGTGCTCATCGGGTTCTACAGCTACCCTTTTGTGACCATTCTGTTTGGGAAATGGCCCGTGCGCCCGAGCGATCTCACCCAGCCACAGGCAGGATTTGCGGAACTCGGATGGGCGTCCCTCTTGACTCTTTTCTTCTACACGATCCTCATTGTGCCTTTCTGGGGAGGGGTGTTTGAATCAAGCCTCGGAACGGCATTCGCCATGGGCCGCCCATGGTGGGGCAGTATCGCGGGCTTAGGTCACTTGCACTGGGTGTTCGGCTGGTGGGAATGGATGATCATAGTTTTGTTCATGACCGCGAACGTGTGGCGAATGAAGCCATGGACTCTAATAACGCTTCCCCAGCCATGGAAGGGAATAATTTCTTTCATACTAAATGTTATACTTGCCTATCTGGTTGCATTGCTCTGCGTGAAGCTGATTCCCACCTGGGTAAACATGGAGGAGCTGACCCATCACCTCCCCGCCACTGACGCCGGTAATCCGACCCGATTTTTCTGGTATCACACCGCGGAAATAGCCGGATTCACGCTGATTCCATTCCTTGCCTGGCATCATTATTTCGATGATATGGCGCCGATGGCCGATAAGGATTCATGGGGCGCATTCTGGTACAGGACGATCGGCGTACTGGTCCTGATGGTCATCAATTACATTATTTTCTATGTAATCAATTTTGGGCACTGGGGACTGGGAAACCATCACATGGAAGGAGAGCTTGCCGAAAGATTCCTCAACGGCGAGTCCCTTATCTGGAATTTCTGGTGGATCATTCCTTTGCTCTGGAACGAATGGTTCTTCCATAAATGGCCGTTCTATGTCCATGAGCACGATTAGCCGGTGTTTGTCCGGACTCCACATTTTTGAAATGAAACAGGCGGGGAGGGGTTGACCACTCCCCTGAATCTAATGACCGTTTTGCATAAGAGGGCGGGGTTTACCCGCCCTTAACTTTTGGAACGGGGTGGAGGCGCAGAGTGATGCGAAAATGCTCGGAACCTGTTGAATTGAGCAGAGAAGTCTTGTACATAAAGGAAACGCCCTTAAAGTTTCGGCGGTTGAGCAAAATTTCTGACCGGAGCCGCGGATAGATGAGACGCTTACCCTTCGAGGCAGAAGAAATCGCTGTCCTTGCGCAGGCCATCGACGCCTCGGAAGAACTCATAAGCGATTTTTACAAGCTTTCTACCTCCGAATGGAAAAGATATCGTTATGATATACAAAGCTTGAGTGACCTTGGCAAAGAGGAAGTCACCGACGCCGCTTTCGCCCAAATCAGACGATATCTCAAACGCCCCGGCGACAGGACACGGGGAAGCGAACCGGGCGATTATTTCAAAATCTGCATCCAGGACCATGTTATCCGCAGGGCCGTTAAGCGCGACAGAGGGATCGGACTTTTTCCACTGACGGCATACATAGTGACTCATGAACTGATTCACGTTGTCCGTTTTGCCAAATTCCTGCAACGGTTCGACTCCACCGCTGCTGAACAGGGCGCCGAAGAAAAGCGGGTGCACGCGCTCACATACAATCTGCTGCAGAAGACGCGGCTACAGGGATTGCCCGAAGTTCTGGCCGCCTTCAAAGACTGCCGGACAATGGAGAATTTTATAGCAGGTTGAATTTTGTTCAAAAATGCAAGAACTGAGGCCGGTCTTTCCGGCCCTTCGTAAAAGGAAACATAATGGACGCAAAGATAAGCAAACAAGAGGTCCGGCACGTGGCGCTACTCGCGAGGCTGGAACTCTCAGAGGCGGAAGAAGAACGGATGACGGGTCAGATGAACAGTATTCTCGAGTACATGGACAAGCTCAATCAACTCGACACAAAGGACATTCCGCCAACTACCCACGCCATCCAATTGCAAAACGTTTTCCGCCCGGATTTGGCCCAGCCGTCACTGGACCGCAAAGAGTCGCTTGCAAACGCACCCGGGACGGACGGCGTCAATTTTGTGGTGCCCAAAGTAATTTAGCAGAAAGGGCCGGTTTTTACATGCAAATCCATTCTCTTTCGATTCATGAGATCCACGACTTGCTGAAAAGCGGACAAATCGGCGCTGTCGAAACAGTCTCCGTATTTCTCGAACGCATTGGCGCAATCAACCCGAAGGTAAACGCCTATCTGAGCACTCTGGGAGAGCAGGCCCTGGATGAAGCAAGGCTTTTCGACTCGGGAAAAAAGGACCGTTCGGCCTCACCGCTGGCCGGTGTGCCGATCGCCATAAAAGACGTGATCTGCATCCAGGGGTCTCTTACCACCTGCGGCTCGCGCATCCTCCAGGGATTTGTTGCTCCTTACAGCGCAACGGTTATCGAAAAGCTCAAGCATGCCGGGGCCATTTTTATAGGAAAGACGAACATGGACGAGTTCGCCATGGGATCGTCAACGGAGAATTCGGCTTTCATGAAGACCCGCAACCCGTGGGACCTGGACCGAGTTCCCGGCGGGTCGAGCGGAGGTTCGGCAGCGGCCGTTGCGGCCGGGTTGTGCGCCGGGGCCCTGGGGACAGATACCGGAGGCTCGATTCGGCAACCGTCATCATTTTGCGGCGTTGTGGGCATTAAACCAACGTATGGGCGGGTGTCACGCTTCGGGCTCGTGGCTTTTGCATCGTCCCTTGACCAGATAGGGCCGATAACCAGGGACGTCGAGGACGCCGCTATCATGCTCCAGGCAATCGCAGGCTACGACCCTAGGGAATCCACCTCGGTAGATCTACCGGTCCCCGATTACAGGGCCGCTCTGAAAGAGCCGATTCGGGGCCTGCGCCTCGGAATTCCCCGCGAGTATTTCATCGAGGGGACTGCTCCGGAAGTCGCGGAGGCTGTGCACAACGCAATCTCCACCTGCCGGGAACTAGGCGCACAGACTGTTGATATTTCCCTGCCGCACACCGAATACGGCATTGCGGCTTACTACATAATCGCCCCGGCGGAGGCCTCCTCGAACCTGGCGCGCTATGACGGCGTAAAATACGGGCACCGCGACCAGGGAAGCAGGGATCTTATCGAGATGTACCGCAAAAGCCGCTCCCAGGGGTTCGGCGCCGAAGTGAAGCGCCGCATAATGCTGGGCACATACGTATTGTCGGCTGGCTATTACGATGCCTACTACAGGAAAGCGTCCCAGGTCAGGACGCTCATCAGGCAGGATTTCCTCGATGCGTTCGAAAAGTGCGACGCGATACTGGCGCCCGTATCGCCCATACCGGCCTTCAGGATAGGGGAAAAATTCGATGATCCCCTCCAGATGTACCTCAGCGATGTATTTACGCTGCCGGCAAGCCTGGCCGGAATTCCGGGGATTTCGGTGCCATGCGGTTTCACTGCGGAAAAGCTGCCGATCGGGCTTCAGATTCTCGGGCCTCATTTTCGGGAGGAACTGATTCTGCGCATAGCCCACCAATTCGAACAGGCCACCCCATTCCACCTGCAAACACCGGGGGTGTAGCCGGTTTTTCCTGTTGCCTCCGGTGAGGATCGGCAATTTGCGTGGAAGGGCAGCAATTATTGCTGCAGACCTCAATCCTTGTATTCAATTGAACTATTACGAGTCCGGAAATGCCTGATTCGCAGATAGATTCGGATCATGCCGGCCAGCAACAATACCAGACCGCTTATGCCGAAGAACCAGGCGCGCCATGTCGTCAGCGTGTCTAATCCTTTGATGATAAGCAGAAAACCTGAAACAACCCCGAAGACTGCAGGAATATCCCAGCGCATTTCCCTTGCCCCCTTATCGATGTTTAATTCTGTCTGCCGGGGATTAAGAGATCATCTCTATTTCTCTACACCAGCGCCGGATATGAATAAATCCGTATTTCGCAGATCACGCGCACTTATCGTCCTGCAAGTCGCAATCGGTTGCGGCGCCCGGCCCGACCCCATTGAAGCGCAGAAAAGAAACCACCCCCGGCTGCCCCATGTAGCGCCCCAGGACTCGGGGATCGGTTCGAGCTAAATCGACAAGCACCAGGGCATCCAGAGCATTGTTGAATTTCGGGTCAACGCTGAAACCCAGAAACTTTCCGCCGAGTTTCATATAATGCTTCAGCAGTATGGGAATGCCTGTTCCGTCCCGCTCGATGTCCGAAATCAATTCCGAAAATTCCTGGATATCATGCACCATCGAATATGCCAGTCCCAGGTTCTTTTTTCCCATGGACCCAAGCGGAGAGTCATTCCTGGCCCGCACGAATTTTGTCAGACCGTAGTCCGTATAGCCCTCTTTAAGGAATTTAACCATCAGCTTACGGGAAACACCGAGATATTCATTGTTTATGCTTACTGCCCCGAACAGGAACCGGTACCACGGACGGTTTACTACAAAGCGCCCGATCCCCGACCACAGAAGCATAAGTGGCTGGTAAGTCTTCTGATGCTCGGGGCGGACAAAAGATCTCCCTAACTCCAGAGCGGAACCGAATATGGGGGTCAACTCATTCTTGTACTCAAAAAGAGTGTTCGTATAGAGGCCCCTCAAACCGCGCTCCTTCAGGATTGCATCAGCAAGGCCAAGCCGGTAGGCCCCTGCAATTTCCTCGCGCTCCCGGTCCCAGAGCATTATGTGCTGATAATACTCATCAAAGCGGTCTATATCGATAGCATTCCCGGTCCCTTCACCAGCTTTTCGGAAGGTTATTTCCCTCAGGCGCCCGATTTCGTGGAGGCCGTTGGGGATCTGCGCAGCAGATGCGCTTACGACATCGAAGTTCCTGGAGGAAAAAAGTATCTGCTCCGGAGGCAAACGGCGGATTTCTGCGGCTATCAAGCCGGCGTCTTTCTCCCTTGCGACCGGGCGATGGCTTGAAGCTCTGTTAATTGATCGCCGCAACAATGGGTTCCGACGTTTTTCGGATTTACGATTCTGCAGATTGTAGGTCCTGAGGCGCAGGTAATCCATTGTTTCTGAATCATCGAGTCCAGCCAGCCTCTTGAAAGGGATCGGTTTGCCAACGTGAGCCCGAAGCATCCGGGACCGCTTTTTGAGGTTCTCTCCGGGCAACATCAACGTGCGAAGCAGCGGATGTAAAAGACCAAGCCCGCAAAAGAGCGGGCTATTGTGGCCTTCGAAGTAAACCGGGAGCACGGTCGCCTCGGACTTCCTGACAATCCGGGCAACCGTCTGGCTCCACTGCCGGTCAATGACGCTCAAGCTGCTCAAGTGAATGTGGGAGACCTCTCCAGCCGGAAAGATACCCAAAGCCCTCCCGCCCCGAACCCACTCAATGGCCTCTCTCAACGGCTTGAGGTTGCGCGCCACCGATCCCCGCCTTTCGAAAGGATCTACGAAAATGAGCATTTCATTAAGTTCACGAACTCCCAGGCCGCTCAGTAAAAAGTTGGCCATGATTTTGGCATCGCTTCTCGTCTTCAGAAGAATCGAGGCGAGAATCATGCCTTCTATTGCACCAAAGGGATGGTTGGCCACCACTACCAGAGGCCCTTCCGAAGGCACTCGGGCTTGATCGTTTGCAGAAATCTCATAAGCGAGGCCAAGAACTTCAAGGATACGATCCGGAATTGCCGTCTCCTTTGGCAGCGAATTAACACGTGAATAGAGGTAGTTCAGCCGTTTGAGCGGCAGCACACCTTTTAGAAACAAAGACTTGAAACGCTGTCCCCACCTCGATTCCCGGCTGGTTCCACCATGCCCGCAAAATGCTTCCATTACGCCGCCGACCATCTCTTCCATAAGTCTCAGGCTCCTGCTTTTCAGTTTGAAAATCCCGGTCCGGACTATTTTTTCATTGGGAAATGGCGCGAGTATAGGTATGTTCTGTGACAATTCCGTGTGACCTAAGTTAAAAGATGGTTACAGAAGGTCATTCTCCAGCGACCGGGAATTTTGTTGACACGTGGCATTGAATTTGGCTATTCTGCCAAAAAGGAAAAGTTATGGCAGGCAACGCTTATTATCTTGAAATGCGCGCGAAAGTTTTTAAGGCTCTCGGGCATCCCAGCAGACTCAAAATGGTTGAAAGCCTTTTTGACGGTGAACTATGCGTGTGCGAACTCCAGGCGATGGTTGGATCTGACATTTCAACTGTTTCCAAGCACCTGAACATACTGAAGGAAGCCGGCATCCTGCAGGATGAGCGGAGAGGCACAAACATCTACTACTCTTTGCGGATGAAGTGTGTTGCGAACTTTCTCAGTTGCGTCGAGGATTTCGTCGGCCGGAGACTGGAAGAACAGATCGAGGCGCTTAGCCGGGCAAAGGCATCCTCTTTGAAGTAGGTCAGGTTTTTTTGGCTGTTCCGTCGGGTGTGCCAGGGCACTCAATAGTTACACCAAGGAATTTATCGGCCCGAGTGCAGACCCGAGGCCCAGTCGGTACACCTGGTAGCCCATCTCGATCAGGACATCAGTGAAGTGATTCCATATCTGAATGCCGCTTGGCGGTTTTCAGTGCATCAATGTTTTCAGCACAATATGTCTTGAAGGCACTTTTCTTATGCCGGATTCTTTAAAAGGAGCAGGCTATGGAGAATGAACGCGTCCTTTTTTTGTGTACTGGCAATACCGCTCGCAGCCAGATGGCGGAGGCTTTCCTGCGAAAGTATGCCGGAAGACATTTAGAGGCTTATAGTGCCGGACTTCAGCCCAGTTCTGTAAATCCTTATACCGAACGCGTGATGCGAGAGATCGGCATCGATCTTTCCGGCCAACACTCAAAAAGCGTTAGAGAGTACCTCGGCAAGATGAGTTTCAGCTATTTGATCACGGTTTGTGCCGAAGCGGAAGCAAACTGCCCCACCACATTTCCCGGAATCAGCCAACGGTTGTCCTGGGTTTTTGACGATCCGGCGGCAGTCGAAGGATCAGAGGAAGAAAGGTTGGAGAAATTCCGTGAGGTGCGGGATCAAATCGAGAAGCGCATCAAGCTCTGGATCGCAGAAAAGGGAATCTCTCGAGAATAATTTTATCAGAAATGCGAGGCTATCATGACGGAATCAATTTCCAGGCGGCTCTCTTTCCTGGATCGTTTCCTGACGCTCTGGATATTTCTTGCCATGTTTGTTGGAGTGGGCGGAGGCTATCTTTTCCCAAACATCAGGAACGTGATCAACTATTTCCAGGTGGGGACAACCAATATTCCGATTGCAATCGGCCTGATTCTCATGATGTATCCCCCTCTTGCAAAGGTGAAGTACGAGCAGTTGGGCCAAGTATTCCGAAATTTCAAGGTCCTGACTCTTTCGCTGGTCCAGAACTGGGTAATCGGCCCGATCCTGATGTTCATCCTTGCCGTCACATTTCTTTCCGGCCATCACGAATACATGGTTGGGCTTATTCTAATCGGCCTTGCACGCTGCATTGCAATGGTGATCGTATGGAATGACCTTGCGGCGGGTGACCGTGAATATTGCGCCGGGCTGGTGGCGTTCAATTCAATTTTCCAGGTCCTCTTTTTTTCCGTATATGCTTACATCTTCATCACTCTGGCCCCTCGCTTGTTAGGTATGACCGGGGCTGTCGTAGACATCTCCATTGGTCAAATCGCAGAGAGCGTCTTTATCTACCTGGGCATTCCTTTCATTGGCGGGATGATCACAAGGTTCGCCGGCCTGAAGATCAAGGGGCTAAGATGGTATGAGGAGAAGTTCATCCCGCGGATCAGCCCCATCACCCTCATTGCCCTCCTTTTTACCATCCTGGTAATGTTTTCCCTCAAAGGAGAGTATATCGTTCAGTTGCCCTTCGACGTCATTCGGGTAGCTATCCCGCTCTGCATTTACTTCATCATCATGTTTTTTGTTTCCTTCTTTCTCTCAATGAAGGTTGGAGCCACCTACGAGCAGTCAACGACCTTGAGCTTCACCGCTGCTTCGAACAACTTCGAGCTTGCGATTGCAGTGGCCGTAGCTGTGTTTGGCATCAATTCGGGGCAGGCTTTCGCGGCGGTCATAGGACCTCTTGTGGAGGTGCCTGTTCTTATTTCCCTGGTCAACGTGGCCTTGTGGTTTAAGCGGAAATACTTTCCATATGCCATTGAGACCCCGACCGGCGTTTGCCATGTGACGTGCAAAATCTGAATAACTGGCTTGGATGCGAGAACCGCTGGTTGTGCGCCAAAGGAGAATTTTATGCCCCACATCCTCATCATCGGAGGCAGCGATGCAGGGATTAGCGCAGCCCTGCGAGCCAGAGAACTCGATCCTGCAAGCGAAGTGACCATTGTGGTTGCCGATCGGTTTCCGAATTTCAGTATTTGCGGCCTTCCATTCTATTTGAGCGGTGAGGTTGGTGACTGGCATACGCTTGCCCATAGGACTGTTTTGGAAATCGAAAACGGGGGTATTCGCCTGCTCCTTGAACATTCAGTTTCATCCATCGATCCGATGGCTAAGGTGGTGACGCTTTACAGCAGACAAGGAAACACACGGAATCTCGGGTATGATCGGCTGATAATTGCAACCGGAGCCGAATCGATTCGACCGAAAATCGACGGAATCGGCCTGCCGGGGGTTTTCTTGCTGCGCTGGATGGACGAAGCCTTTGCCATGCAGCAGTACATGAATGAGAGGCAGCCGCGATCTGCGATCGTCGTCGGAGGCGGATATATCGGCATGGAAATGGCCGATGCTCTTACCTACCGGGGAATCGAAGTCACCGTTGTGGAATTTGCTGAATCCGTGTTGACCACGGTTGATCCGGAATTCGGCGAAAAAGTCCGGAAAGAACTTGAAGCTCACGGCGTGAGGATTGCTACCGGAGTTGCAGTCACGGGGATCGTGCAGGCAGAGGATAAACTAATCATCTCAGGTCCCAACAATTTTTCCGCTGCCGGGGATATGGTCCTGGTGGCTGTCGGCGCCCGGCCGAACAGCGAACTCGCCCGTACTGCGGGCCTTGAGACCGGACTTAAGGGGGCTATCAAGGTAGATCATTTCATGCGGACCAACGTACCCGATATCTTTGCCGCCGGAGATTGCGCGGAAACCTGGCATAGATTGCTGAACTCATACACCTATATGCCGCTCGGTACAACGGCTCACAAGCAGGGACGAGCGGCGGGGGAAAATGCGGTGGGAGGTAATCGCAAGTTTCAGGGATCTCTTGGCACCCAAGCGGTGAAGATATTTGACCTGATTGCCGCCCGGACAGGGCTGCGCGACTCAGAAGCGGTTGCCGCCGGGTTTGACCCATTTACAGTCGAGTTTGAGACTTGGGACCATAAAGCATACTATCCGGGCGCCGAGAAGCTAACCATTCGCCTCACCGGCAATCGCACCGGCAAAGAGTTGTTGGGGGCTCAGATGCTGGGACACAAGCGCTCAGAGGTATCAAAGCGAATCGATGTCTTTGCATCGGCCATATATAACCGCATGCGCATCGATGAGCTAAATGACCTTGATTTGAGCTACACGCCACCATTGAGCAGTCCCTGGGACCCGGTTCAAATGAGCGCTCAGGCGTGGAGCAAGAGACTGTCGGAATTAATTCGGGAATGAAGGGATTATCGGTTAAACAATTCAAATCAGAAAAACTTGCGCAAAAAAAATCCAATCGGCAGCAAGTCTTCCAATTTTCGATCGTTTAAGTAAACAAAACGTTCTTTTGTCCATAAAGAAAGAAGGCACCACCCACGCCGCTGCCCCAGCCAGAAAAAGTTCGGCTTTATGAGCTATCGCAATTTCCGATTCATTTTCTACTGAAATATAGGTAATATCTATTATCGCCAAATTTTGAGGAGCACGATTAGCGACAATTGAGCAACAATATCTTCCCAATGGATGAGGGCAATGAAAAACGGATTCACTGATGAAGAAAGGAAAAAGATAGAAGATGGCGTCCGGCAGAGGTACGCGAAAGCCGCCCAAAGCCCTCAAGGCCACTTTCGCTTTCCCACAGGGAAAGAGGGCCTTGAAGCCTTGGGCTATGACCAGAGTATTTTAAGAATCCTGCCGGATGAAGTATTAGCTTCCTACTGCGGCGTAGGACAACCGTTTATTCTGGATCAAATCAAACCGGGCGAGTCAGTTCTGGATATTGGTTGCGGCGCTGGTGTCGACACGATAATCGCAGCCATAATGGTTGGCCCTCGAGGAAAAGCTATCGGTATCGACTTCGTACCTGAAATGGTGCAGCGAGCAAAACAAAATCTTCAAATTACACAATTTCAGAATGTGAGTTTTGGGTTGGGTTCCGGAGAAGATTTGCCTTTTGCGAGTGAGAGCTTCGATTGCGTGATTTCCAATGCAGCCTATAACCTCATTCCAGATAAAACCATAGCACTGCAGGAAGCTTTTAGAGTTTTAAAGCGTGCCGGAAGATTTATGATTGCGGATCAAGTCCTCAGTGGGGGGTTGCCTTCCAGTCCTATGGCGCTGGTAGAGATGTGGGCCAAGTGACGAGGCGGTGCCATACCGGGAAAGGATTTCCTGGCCATGATGGAACGAGCTGGTTTTGTGCGTTGTGAGTTGATGGCGGAAACGGGCTTTAATAGTTCACCTGTTACAAAGGGAGTTTTGTTTAGAGCCTACAAGGGCTAAGGGGCTCAATCCATCCATTGACCACGCCATAAGGGCCTTGCAAAAGGGCAAGACCCGTTCTCCCTCGCTTCCTAAATGTGCATCATATGAACCAAAAGCCCGATGAGGGCTCCTCCAAGAACAAGCCACAATGAGTTCAAGCGAAAACGAACGAGTGCCACAACTCCTCCCAAGGCTAATAGAGCGGTGGGAAGATCGACGACCGCACTACGTGCCAGACTCCAGGTGACCGCAGCCATAAGGGCTAGCGAGGCCACAATGACGCCGTCCAAAAATGCACCGGCAATTGTGGATTTGCGGAAAAGGGGAATGATAAAGCTGCCAACTGCCACAAAGATAAATGAAGGGAGAAAAATCCCGGCTGTGGCGATCAGCGCACCCGGCACTCCGGCGAGCAAATAACCGATGAACGTTGCGGTGGTAAAGACCGGGCCAGGGGTCACCTGCCCTATGGCAATGGCGTCCAGAAGCTGTGTCGCCGTGAGCCAATGCCAATGATCGACAAGATCGGCATGCAAAAAAGCCAGCAGAACATAACCGCTTCCGAAGACAACGGAGCCGATCTTGATGAAAAACAGGAAGAGCGGCAGCAAACCAAACTCTACTTTGCCCGTAGAGTGAAACCCCGAAGCGAAATAAACGGCGGCGAGAAAGCAGCCGGAGAAGAGAAACATAATCAGCATCGGCCTCCTGTTAGTTCGCCAATCAAGGATGAATCCCTGCCGCAATCCCGCGATCAACCCGGTTCCAAAGAGCAGGACAAGCGGATTAATCCCCAGAGAAGCCAATAGAATGTCAACGACGGCCATAGCTCCAAGGAATTTATTTTTTACCGCAGTGCGCCCTAAAGTTAAAATGGCTTGCAAGACGATGGCGATTACCACAGGCTTGATCCCGTAAAGCAACCAAGTAATCTGGGGAAGGTTCCCATACTGGACATAGGCCCATGCTATCGCCAGGACCATAACCGTTGCCGGAACAATGAAGCAGACACCTGCCAGTAAAAGCCCCATCCACCCTTCGCATAAGTAGCCTATGAAGATCGCCATCTCAGTGGAACTGGGACGGGGATCAGGTTGGCGGCGCCCAGCATGTCAAGGAACTTTGGCCGGGAAACCCACCGGCGACGCTGGACCACCTCGTGTTCCATCATGGCAATGTGAGCCGCAGGTCCGCCAAACGTAGTGGTCCCAAGACGCAGAAAGAAAAGGGCCAACCTGCTCAAGCTTACTGTTCCGCCACTAGCGGCGTCGCCTTGATGCCCGTCATTCATCTTATTCTTTCAACTTTCTCAACGCTGCCGGTCCTTGATTTGAATGGCGTGGAAGGCTGGGCAACATATCTGCATTACCTCAGGCGAAGCGGATGAGCAGGCTAACCCACAAAAGTCCAATAAGGTAAGATATCGCTACGTCGCTTGGCCAGTGAGCCGCCAGATCGACACGAGCAATCCATCCGACTATAAGAAGAGAAGAGCAGATCAGCATTATGGCCAATCGAAGCTTCCCCGATGTTTTCACAGCCGAAATAACGGCCAAAAACCCAACCGTTGATATGTAATTAAAGGCAAAGATGGACGGGAATGCAGAACCCGAAAGCGAGCCTGTCACCTGAACAAGTTCAGAAGAAGGGCGGGGCTGCGCAATAAAGGGACCGAGCCATTTTCCAAGCAACCATAAACCGACGAAGCTTGCAAGAGACAGCAGGGCTGCACGCCATCCGGCGATCATCCATGAACAGAAAAAGGTGATAGCGATCAGAATCAGCACCCAAGGCATTTGGGCTGTGGCTGACACCATCTGCGCCCAGCTTTTGGATTCCGGCAGCGCGGATTGTATCAGCCGGGTGGAAGTAACATCTCCCGGAAGATACGGGAAGTATTTAAGGGAAATCGTGAGTGCGGTAGCTATAACAAGCAACGCCAGCCAAACTGAATCTCTCACTCTCATTGTCGACTCCTCGGCGAAGTTCCTATTTGGATTGCCATCCGGTCGAAAAATGGGGGCTAAGTCATCAATAAGGACTAATCATTGCGTCGTTTGGTGTCGAGGCAGAGGAGTTGCATCAAAATCTTTCGAGAAAGCGTTCCAACCTGATCTCCGAAATGGCGGTCGTTGTGCTTTTTGGAATCGCCTCACGAAACGGAGGGTAGGCTAAGGGTTGCATGACTATGGACTGAATCGCTCCAAGCTCCTCATCCGATATTCCCTTTTCCCCGGCACCGATAAAAGGTTCTATTCGGAAAAAACGCGGGGTTTATTCGCAGTAACTATTTCTGTTCCGTGAAGCCGATTAAGGAAGAAAAAACTTTTATTCTTCCGGTATATTCTTTTCACATGGATAAACTGAGCATCCTCTAAAAGTGGCTTCATAAAGACGGGCCTGCATGCACCTGAAGCAAAACTCAAAAGACCTCTTTCGTACAAAGCTTCATATAGGGTCTTTTTCTTTTTATCCTTGCTCATATTTACCAAAACAAGTGTACCCCCTGGTTTTAACACCCTCTTGAATTCGAAAATAATCTCTGGCATTTCAGAGGTATCGATCAAATCAAACATGTAGGCATTATAGACAACATCGAACATTCCATCAGGAAAAGGTAAATATTTAGCATCTCCAACTTTAAAAGCGACACGGTCCAGCAAATCATATTTGCGCAACCTATTTGGTGCTCTTTCCATCATTTCTTTTGTAAGATCAATTGCATAAAATCTACTGTCTCTTCTCAAAAGTTTTGCTATCTCAACAGTAGCTCTGCCGGTACCACAAGCCACTTCAAGTACGAAATCACAATTTTCAAATCCAGCCATGTGAATTGCTTCTTCATGATGAGCAAATTCGTAGTCTGTAAAGAAATCATAAATCCATGCCAAATGTCGATAGAGTTCGGATATTTTGTTGTGATATTGGGGCGTTTTAATTATTTTAAATCCGTCCCCAATCTCCATTAACGTGTTAAGCGGTTCAATATTTTTCATTGTTATCTCCAACCTGCGCTTTTCGAGATCCTGAGTATTCCAAACTCTATCTCTATGACCTTCGTGCACCGGAGGACGCCCGTTTGCCGGATGAACCGGAAATCCCTCTGAGTTGACAGCTTACAAATTATCCCGGATGGTCTTAATCAGTTTCTGGATCTCTTCGGCGGTGAGCTTGCCGTCTTTTCTAAAGATAAGGGTCCCTTTTTTATCGAATACCATGACATTACTGCTGTGATCGGCGATCTCCCAGGCATTGACCAACACCTTCTTGTAATCCCTGACATAAATGGTCTTGGGATAACGCTCCTGTTTTTCTTTCAAAGCCGAATTTATAATGAAATTAGGCAGCATGGAGGCGGCCATATTAATGATTCCATAGGATCTGAATCTATCGGCGGGGAACTTCTCTTTATCCAGGGCTTCGCTGGCCGGGTTGTTGGTATCCTTTTCGTCGGGAGAGACGTAAAAGATGACGGAAAGTTTTCCCTGCAATTCGTCGCTGCTCCAGGGTTTTGCGTCCAGCCTTCCTCCCAGTTTGTCCTTTAATTCCACTTTGGGAGGAGGTTCCCCGAATTCCAAAGCCCACACCGGTTCATTGATTAGCAAGGCAGCCGACAGAAGGATCAAAACTTTTGGCCAGCGTTTCACAATGGCGTTCCTTTGTTCAATCTTGCATTGCTTTTGTTCCAGCCAAAGCGACATTGCCGTCACCTCCCAAAGTTGTGGTGTCCCCAAAGCGCATTGCCGGATCGAATTGCAGGTCAACTCGGCTTCACCGCGCCTATCTTAATGCTGGCAACCGAACCGAATATGTCTTTTGCATAATCTGAAATGATGCTGGTATCCGAGAAGATCATCCGGACTATGGGGTCGTTTACGGCCAGTTCGACAGGGTAGACATCTTCACCGAGCACTTTTAAATCACGGAAACCTGCCTCTGTTATGGCTGCAAGATACTCGTCTTTCATCACGGCCCCTGCAATACAGCCGACATATGCTTCGACAGACTGCCTGATGATTTCGGGCAAGGGTTTCAGCAAAACGAGATCGGAAACCATCAGCCGGCCGCCTGGTTTCAACACTCGAAAGGCTTCTGTGAAGACCTTTGCTTTTTCAGGTGAAAGATTGATAACGCAGTTTGAAATGATGACATCAACTTCGCTGCCGGAAACGGGCAGCTCCTCGATCTCGCCCAACCTGAACTCGACGTTTTGGAAACCGCCCTTCACCGCGTTTGCTTTTGCTTTCTCGACCATCTCAGGGGTCATGTCTACCCCGATGACTTTTCCGGATGAACCGACTATGGGGGCGGCCAGAAAAGCATCAAACCCGGCTCCGGAGCCAAGATCGAGCACGACATCGCCTTCCTTCAGCGAAGCGAGCGCAACGGGATTGCCGCATCCGAGCCCAAGATTTGCCCCCTCGGGTACCGAATTCAAGTCCATGTCCTGGTAGCCCACCTTTTTGCTTATGTCCTCAACTTCCGAGCTTCCGCAGCAGGACTTCCTTGTCCCGCAGCACGGCATGTTACGCAGGGCTGCTTTAGCATAGCGTGATTTAACGATCTCTTTGATTTTGTCAGCTTTCATCTGTCATTCTCCGGTGATCGTATCCAAGGATGAGACTCATTCCGCTCCCATCCGGATCATGAAATGGGAATATCGCAGGATTGCCCTGTTGCGTCATTCCAAGCTGATACTTCTCAGCACGGGACCGAGAAATTCCTTCACCCGCTCAGCCAGAGCGTCCGCTTTAATCAGCGTAAAACAGCAAACCTCTCCATCTTTTTGCCAACTGATAAGGGCCAGCTTGTCCCCTGCGCAGATTTTCGCCCTCTCGCGCAGTTCCTTTGGCAACACCATCTGACCCCGTTCATCGACAGTTATGAGGGATTCAACTTTACAGCAGGTGTCTTTGGTCTCTGGAGCGCAACAGGATTTGTCCTTGTTCTTCCGCGCCATTCGCTATCCTCCCGGATATATCAGTTAAGACTGATTATACTGATAATCTAGATTTAACTGAAGAATCAGCACAAAGTTGCGATTTGTCAAGCTGAAAATGCGCAACGAAGCCAAAAAAGCAAATTAAACAGCGCCCGTACAATACACCTGAAATCCTCATCCGGAGAAAAAGCTTGACAGCAAGCCGTTAACGAAGTAAGCGTTACCTACTTCCATTGATGCAACAGACCGTGCCACGAGGTGAGTGACCCGGATTTTGAGGAATTCCAGTGCAGCATGAACGGTACGGTTATTAACGAAAGTACATCATTCGCATCAATCGAGCCTCGCTCCATGGCTCCCGGCTACATCAAAATCGTAGGGGCCCTGAAGCTGCTTCTAAAGGAAAAAGAATTCAACGCCATAACCTGGGCTGAGATCGCCAGGACTGCGGGAGTCAACGAGGCCCTTATCTATAAGTACTTCCACGACAAGCGTAACCTGCTCTATCAGGTTCTTCGCCAGTTGCTGGAAAAGTACATCACCGAGGTCAAAGAGGACCTGAAGGTGACTTCGGGCGCCCTCAACAAGCTCCGAAAGGCTATCCGGGTTCACTTCAACGCCTACAGTCAGGATCGGATTTTTGCAAAGATACTGATCCTGGAGGTCAGGAACTATCCGGACTATTTTGAGAGCGAAACCTATGGACTGGTAAAACACTGGGCCAACAGTATCCTGGAAATCATCGAGGAAGGGGTGAGGAACGGTGAAATTCGTAGCCACATCTCTCCGAGGCACCTGAGACAGATGATCCTGGGCGGCATCGAGCATCTCTGCCTTCCGGAAATCGTCTCCGGTCGAGAGTTTTCACCGGATACCCTCACCAAAGAACTTTGTGAGTTCATCTTCCACGGCATTACTCGAAGCGTAGAGGAAAAAACGGACGGCGGGGCCGGCCGCGAGTAAGGTTCTCGGCGGAAGGCATTGCAGGACCGCTTCGCAGGTGCGGCCAAGATTGCCGTTTGGCGGTCTGCAAGCTGTTGGTAGATTTTGGGTCTCTATTGGGTAAGTACTACATACATAACACCGGCAAGGAGTGGGGGATGTATCAGGAAGAGCACAACATATTTCGGCGGGCTTTTGGAAAGTTCATAGAACGCGAGGTCTCTCCATTCATCGAGGCATGGGAGCAAGAAGGCATCGTGCCAAGGGAGATATGGGAAAAGATGGGCGACTCGGGATTTTTATGCCCGTGGCTTCCCGAGGAACTCGGCGGAAGCGGGGCGGACTTTCTCTATTCGGTGATCATCACCGAGGAGCTGTGCAGGGCGAGGGCTATTGGCCTCTTTGCACCGCTCCACAGCGACATCGTAGCCCCCTACATTTATGAACTGGGAACCGATGAGCAAAAGCAGCGCTGGCTTCCACGGTGCGCCAGCGGTGAATGCATCCTTGCAGTCGCCATGACCGAACCCAACACGGGCTCCGATCTCGCGGCCATCCGGACCCATGCCCGCCGCGACGGCGACAGCTTTGTGCTCAATGGATCGAAAACCTTCATATCCAACGGCATCCTTGCGGACCTCGTCATTGTTGCCTGCCGGACCGACCTGGATGCACAGGCCTCCAAGGGCCTGGGCCTGATTTGCGTGGAGCGCGGAGCGCCGGGATTTCAAAGGGGAAGAAAGCTCAAGAAAATGGGACTTCTGGCCCAGGATACGGCGGAGCTCATTTTTGAAGACTGCCGGGTTCCCGCCGGGAACCTTCTGGGCGAGCTCAATAAAGGCTTTTACTACCTGATGCACCACCTTCAGCAGGAGCGGCTCGTGAGTAGTATTATGGCCCAGGCTATGGCCGAAGCCATGCTGGAGACTACGCTCCGGTACTGCAAGGAGAGGACGGTTTTCGGCCAGCCTGTTTCGAGCTTCCAGCACAACGCTTTCAAGATCGTTGATATGGCGACCGAGGCGAAAATAGGCCGCTGCTTCCTGGATCGGCTCATAAAAGATCACATGGACGGGAAGGACGTGGTGACGGAGGTTTCCATGGCCAAGAGCTGGATCGCGGAGATGGCCAACCGGACGGCTTACACCTGTGTTCAGCTCCACGGGGGCTACGGATACATGGAGGAATACCCGATCTGCGGGTTTTTCCGCGATGTTAGGCCCATTTCCATCTTTGCGGGCACCACTGAAGTGATGAAGCTTATAGTGGCAAAAAAAATGGGACTCGTGTGAGTTCCCGGGTGTCGGAGATCGGTTTCCGGATGGAAACAAACCAGAAGCCCGCCGGGCTGCACGCCGATGATGAGCTTTGGGACAGGCTCCCGGGCCGTGCATTCGAATGGAATGTCCCTGGGCACAAGGAGGCTTTATGGTCGGAATTTGCTCCTATAGCGGCTATGTGCCGCGCTACCGTCTGAATCGAGGCTTGATCTACAAGGAAATGGGGTGGATGAATGCCGCCACCATCGCCAACGCAAAAGGCGATAAAGCGGTGGCAAATTTTGATGAAGACAGCATCACCATGGCAGTAGCGGCAGGGATGGATGCTCTCAACGGTTTCAACCGCTCGGCGGTTGACGGCCTCTACTTTGCTTCCACCACCACACCGTATAAGGAAAGGCTCAATGCCGGGATCGTTTCGACCGCTCTTGGCCTGGGTGACCGGATCCGGGCGGCCGATTTTGCGCAAAGCCTCAAGGCCGGCACCACGGCCCTCCTCTCCGGTCTTGAAGCCGTCGAGTCGAAACGGCTCAATACGGTCCTTGTTTGCGCTTCGGACTGCAGGCTGGGAAAGCCCGCTTCCCCTCAGGAAATGGTGCTGGGGGACGCAGCGGCCGGTTTTGTTCTTGGCTCGGAGAACGTGGTGGCGGAATTCAAAGGATCCTTTTCCACCACATACGATTTCGTGGATCACTATCGGGGCGATGCAGCCCTCTTCGATCGCCAGTGGGAAGACCGCTGGATCCGGGACCTGGGGTTCGAGCAGTTGATCCCGGAGGCGGTCCATGGTCTTTTGGACAGATGCCGTATGAAGATAGCCGATTTTACCAAAGTGGTTTATCCCTGTGTCTATCCGGCTGCCCGCAAGAAGTTGAGCAAGATCCTGGGAATAGGACCCGAAACGGAACAAGGCAATCTCCAGGCCGAGGTCGGTGAATCGGGAGCCGCTCACGCTCCACTCATGCTCGCCGCCGCCCTGGAGCAGTCCAAACCCGGTGAAAGGATCCTTGTGGTCAGCTTCGGCAACGGCTGTGACGCGCTGTGCTTCGAAGTAACCGGGAATATAAGCCGTATGGGCGCTCGAAACGGGATATCGCGGCGCCTGAACAACAAAGCCGCGCTGGACAACTACACCAAGTACCTCGTGTGGCGCAACATTCTCCCCGTGGATGAAGGATTGCGCGCCGAGGAGGACGAATGGACCCGATGGTCCGTGGTATGGCGAAAGAGAAGGGAAGTCCTGGCGCTTTGGGGCAGTAAATGTAGGAACTGCGGCACTGTACAATATCCACAGCAGCGGATCTGCGTCAATCCCGAGTGCGGAGTGACGGACAGCATGGATGAGTACCCCCTTTCGGACAAAACTGGCCGCGTTGCCAGCTTTACCGGCGATTTCCTGGCCGCTTCGGTGAATCCGCCGGCCATCTACGGCCAGATCAAGTTCGATGGGGGAGGCAAATATCTCATGGATTTTACGGATTGCGACCTGGAAGAAGTGAAGGCCGACATGCCCGTAGTCATGAGCTTTCGCAGGAAATACTCAGACGTGAACAGGGGAATTCTAGGCTACTTCTGGAAAGCCGTTCCCAAAAGGGAGGTGGACAATGGCTGACGGAATTCGAGACAAAGTTGCCATTCTCGGCATGGGCTGCACCAAGTTCGGTGAGCGGTGGGAGTCGAGCGCGGAAGATTTGATTGTCGAAGCCTTCAGTGAGTGTCTGGATGATGCCGGCATCGAGAAGAAAGAGATTCAAATGGCTTATCTGGGCACCTGTTACAGCAGCCTGCACATGGGAAAGTCCTCCATTCCCCTGGGAATGACTTTGAAGCTGCCCTACATTCCCATCTCGAGGGTGGAAAACTTCTGCGGCACCGCGAGCGAGGCTCTCAAGGGAGCCTGCTATGCCGTGGCTGCCGGCGTGTGTGACATTGCCCTGGCCCTCGGCGTAGAGAAACTCAAAGACGCGGGTTACGGAGGGCTGCCCGTTGCAGGCGGATTCGGCTACATGGATTTCCTGCGCGGCGCCAATTACTCGGCGCCCGGCCTGTTCGCCCAACTGGCGACGGCTTACGCGGCCAAATACGGCGTCGAAATGGCCAGGATCAAAGACGCCATGGCCCATGTTTCGGTCAAGAGCCACGCCAACGGGGCACTGAATCCCAAGGCGCATCTGCGAGCGGTGGTGACCCAAGATCAAGTCAAGGCCGCCCCGATGATTGCATACCCGCTGGGACTCTATGATTGCTGCGGAGTGAGCGACGGCGGCGCCGCAGCAATCGTGACTACGCCCGCCATTGCAAAAAGCCTCAAGCCCAATCTGCACATGGTAAAGGTTAAATCCATCCAGGCCGCAGTGAGTTCGGGTGAGGAGGCCCTGTTCAACAACTGGGACGGCGCCGGCTTTGTGACCACCGGTAAGGCGGCCGATAGAGCCTACATCGAAGCTGGAATCCGGAGCCCCCGGGAAGAAATCGGTATGATGGAAGTGCACGATTGTTTCTCCATCACGGAGTTCGTGACCATGGAAGATCTCCGCATTTCGCCCGCGGGCAAGGCATATGATGACGTCATGGACGGCTTCTTTGACCTCAACGGTCCGATTCCCTGTCAGCCAGACGGTGGATTGAAGTGCTTCGGCCATCCGGTGGGCGCATCCGGGCTGAGGATGCTCTATTCCATCTACGAGCAACTCTTGGATAGAGTTCCCTCGGAACGAAAAGTAAAGAACGCAAGGATGGGATTGACCCATAACCTGGGGGGTATGCCCCATGCCAATGTGTGCACACTGACCATTGTGGGGAGGGACTAGGAGCTTGTCTGAACATCGATAGTCGATGAAAGGGGAATAAAAAATGGAAAGGATGCTCGAAGACAGAATCGCCATTGTCACGGGATCGGGGAGAGGCATAGGGCGGGCCACCGCGCTCTTGTTTGCCCGGGAAGGAGCCAGGGTGGTTGTGAGTGATCTGGACGCCGCGCCGGCACAGGAGACCGTCGAAGAAATCAGGAAGAACGGAGGCGAGGCCATTGCCTCCGTGGGCGACGTCACGGCTGAGGGGTTTGCTGAAAAACTCGTAAAGGCTGCCATGGACCAGTGGGGAGCCCTCCACATCATCGTCAACAATGCGGGTTTTACCTGGGACAACCTGATTCACAAGATGAGCGACGAACAGTGGGAAAAGATCCTGGACGTCCACCTGAAAACGCCCTTCCGCATCATTCGTGCCGCAACCCCCTGCTTCGTCGATGCAGCCAAAAAAGAGATGGAAAACGGCGGCAGGGCCATAGCCCGAAAGATCATCAACATTGCCTCCATTGCAGGAGTGAGCGGTAATGTGGGGCAGGCCAACTACTCTGCGGCCAAGGCCGGTGTCATCGGTCTCACCAAGACCATGTGCAAGGAATGGGCGCGCTATAACGTGCAGTCCAACTGCGTGGCCTTCGGCTTTATTGACACCCGTCTGACCCAGGACAAGGAGAAGGGGATCACCGTGGAGGCCGCAGGTCAGAAAATTGCAGTGGGGGTCCCGGAAAAGGTACGACAGGGGTTCATCCAGATGATTCCCATGGGAAGACCCGGCACACCGGAGGAAGCGGCAAATGCCCTCCTCTTTTTTGCATCCCCTCTCTCTGATTATGTTTCCGGGCAGCTTCTGGTGGTGGGCGGCGGTTTCTCCATGTGACCGGGAGTCGAAGCTCAGGAGTCGGAGGCCGGAACACCTGACCCCGAAAACCAATGCAGCGGGTTTGTTTATTATTCCGACTCCTGACTCCAGCTTTTCCTGCCCGCATGGTCACTCCTTTCTGTGACTGCTCAACTAATCATGAGGAGCCTAGAACATGGCAATCAATCTGGATGTCATTGGAAAGAGGATGGATCCCGTTGCCTTCCGCTATGATGAGGATACGGTCATACTGTATGCCCTCGGAATCGGAGCCGGGGTCCATGAGCTTGATTTTGTCTATGAGAAGAACCTGAAGGTTTTCCCCACGTTCGCCGTCATCCCGCTCATGTCCGTGCTCCTTCCCTTCATTTCCGCCGCCGGGATCAACTTCTACACGCTGCTGCACGGCGAGCAGGAGATTGTCCTGCACAACCCCATCCCCACTTCGGGCACCGTCCACACCACCGCCATTTGTGAGTCTATTTACGACAAGGGCGATAACGGCGCAGTGGTCAATCTTGGCCTCGAGACGAGCGATGATGCGGGAGAGCTTCTTTTCGAGAACAAAACGGTCCTGGTGGATCGCAGCGCAGGGAATTTCGGAGGGGACCCCGGACCCAAGGGACAAAAGCTCGACCCACCGGCTGGAGTGAGCCCTGATTTTCGAGTGGAGCAAATCATCCCGCATAGCCAGGCGGCCCTCTACAGGCTGAGCGGAGATAAGAACCGATTGCACATCGATCCCGCCTTTGCAAGAAAGGGCGGCTTCGACCGGCCCATTCTTCACGGTCTGTGCAGCTTCGGCTATGCCGGAAGAGCGATCTTAGGGAGTGTCTGCCAGGGAGATCCGGCTCGCTTCAAATCCTTTTCCGTGCGGTTCATGAACGTGGTCTATCCGGGAGATACCCTCATCACCGAAGGCTGGAAGCTGGGCTCAGGCCGTTACATCATCCACACCGCAAACCAGGACGGGAAAATTGTTCTGGGAAACGGACTGGCCGTAATGGATGAGTGAGGCCATCGAGGCATGGCCATGGTTTCCAAATGATTGAAGCGCGGTCGAGAGCGCCGAGCCTGTTTATTCCGCAGGCGTCAGCGCTTTCAGCCCTCGGTCCATTTCCAAGGAGCCCGATATGAAGACATCAACCCTGCGGGATTACGTCCACCGGGAGCTCGATGAGGAAGTCGTCGCCATCGGCGGGCGTTACACCCTCACAGCGGAGGTCCGTTTGCCTTTGGGCGATCGGGAGATCCTCTACGTCCTGGGGTGGGCCGCCTTTGACACTACATGCTGTGGCGCCGGCGGCTGCAGCTATGCGCTCGTGCCCGGGTTCATCGTTGACTGGAAGACGAGGCGTAATGGGGAAGGACTGGAAGTCTCACTGTTGGAGCCCATCCTGGACCCCTCCGTGCAGGATGCCGTCAGTCTCCTCATTAAAGGGAAAGAAATCGTGCAGCAGGTCACGTTCCTATGATAGACAATGCGGTTACGGCGGTTAGGCTGCAACACCGGTGAAAGTGTTTGGCAAGAATGGCCCCATGCCTATAGATGGCTTCAACGAAGTGGCACAAATCAACCTGGTGGGGGCCATGAATGTTATTCGATTGGCTGCCGAAAATATGGCAAGAAACACCCCGAATGGAGATAGTAAAAAAGGGAAGGAGTCCAAAGATGGATTTTGATCTGACTGAAGAACAAAGAATGTTGAAAGACATGGCCTACAAGTTTGCCGTCACCGAGTTCACTCCGGTTTCCAGTGAATGCGACAAGTACGAGAGGTACACGCCCGAGATCCGGAAGAAGGCAGCCGAGTACGGCCTGGTCGGCGCCTGGGTTCCGGAAGAGTACGGCGGAGCAGGGGTTGGCCAGTTGGGGACCACACTTATCATGGAGGAATTCTCCAAGGTCGACATGGGAATCGCGCTGAATGTCGTAGCCGCCGATTTTGGCTGTGAAGCCATATTCCAGTATGGGACGGAAGAGCAGAAAAAGGCCTACCTGCCGGCGGTCTGCTCGGGCGAGAAGGTATGCGCCGGAGCATTCACGGAGCCCAATGCCGGTACAGATGTGGCTGGATACAAGACTCGAGCGGTTAAGGATGGAAACGACTACATCATCAACGGGAGCAAGATGTTTATCACCGGCGGGACAGTCTGCGACTTCATGGTAGTCCAGTGTATCACAAATCCAGAGGCAAAGAGGCACAGCAGCTTCAGCCTCATCATTGTCCCCGCAGATGCCACAGGCATCTCCAGAAGCAAGATCAAAGGGAAGATGGGCATTCGCTCCTCCGACACGGGGGAAATCGCCTTCGAGGACGTGCGTGTTCCACTGAGCAATCTGGTGGGCACGGAAGGGCACGGATTTAAGGAGTTGATGCATTTCTTCGATACCAGCCGCATTATGGTTGCGGCCCAGGGGTTGGGACTCAGCGAGGCATGTCTGAAGGCGAGCATCCAGTATGCGAAGGAAAGGACAGCATTTGGCGCGCCGTTAGGTTCTTTCCAGCTCACACAGAAGAAGCTGGCGGAAATAGCCATCAACATCGAGGCCCTGCGCGGTTTGGTCTATAAATCAGCCTGGCTGATCGATGCAGGTCGTCCCGATTATCATTTGGCCGCTATGGCTAAATTCTTCAGCGGTCAGACAGCCGTATTCTGCGCCAACATTGCATTGGAGATTCACGGGGGGTACGGATACATCGAAGAATACCCCGTGGAGAAGTGGTACCGCGACGCCAAGATTCTTGAGATCTACGAAGGGACGAAGGAAGCGGAGATCATGACTATTGGCCGGGCATTGCAGGCGTAATGATTTCGTTTGTTCATAACAAATTGCCGGAACGTCTGAGTTGATGATGACATAAATCCCTTTGCATTATGAGATCCATCCAAATGGAGACAGGCATGGCTGGTCCGATTAACGGCTTGAAAATACTGGATTTCACAACATTATTGCCGGGTCCCTACGCCACGATGTGCCTGGCCGACCTGGGAGCGGAAGTCATCCAAATCACTTCCGGCTCCCGGCCGGATCTGATGGATTTCGTCCCTCCCTTCCTCCCGGGAACAAAGATCTCGGCCGGAGCAGCCTACCTGCGCCGGAACAAGAGGAGCATGACTCTGAACCTGAAGGACCTGCGGGCGGTGGAAATCGTGCATCAACTCCTTGGCAGTTACGACATCGTCATCGAACAATTCCGCCCCGGGGTCATGGCGAGATTGGGTCTGGACTATCAGAGCCTCAGGAAGGTCAACCCCTCCCTGATTTACTGTTCCCTCACGGGCTACGGCCATACGGGCCCTCTACGGGACCGTGCCGGGCACGACATAAACTACATCGCCCGCTCCGGCGTCGCGTCCTACTCGGGGAAAACGAACTCAGGCCCCAGCCTGATGGGGATGCAGATTGCCGATGTCGCCGCGGGCTCTTCCAACGCCGTTATCGGTATCCTGGCGGCGGTTGCATGCCGGCATATCACAGGAGAAGGGCAGTCCATCGATATCTCCATGACGGACGGCATGATTGCCTTCAACGCCACAGTCGGAGCGGCCTTCCTGGTGGACGGGGAGGACCCGCAGCGGGAAGGGACGCTGCTCAACGGGGGCACCCTCTACGATTACTACGAGACCAAGGACCGGAAGCACATTAGCTTCGGGGGTCTCGAACCCCAGTTTTTTGCCAACTTTTGTAACACCATAGGCCGTCCGGACCTGATTCCGGGCGGAGTCTCGCCCGTGAATACCATTCAGGTCAAGGAGGAGGTCAGGACCATAGTTCGCACTAGAACGCGCGATGAGTGGACTGCCCTCTTCAATGCCACCGATGCCTGTGTGGAGCCTGTCAAGACCCTTTCCGAGGCTTTGGAGGATGCTCTGGTCCAAGAGCGGGGCATGGTGGTTGAGGTCTCATTGCCTTCCGGGGAGGTGGTCCGTCAACTTGCCAATCCCATCAAGTTTTCCGGCTCCACGCCGGAATATCGCCAAGCCGGGTCCAACCCTGGAGCACACACAAAGGAGGTGTTGCGGGACTTGGGCTATTCTGACGAGGAGATTGGAGACTTCGAGAAATCGGGCCTGTTTAAGTGAAAGGAGCAGTTTGATCATCGCTCTTTGCATTGACTGTCGCGGGAAAACCATGAGGACTTATGTAAAGAGCGGGGTAAAGTGCGCTGAAAGAGCACGTTAACATTCTTTTTGCCAAAGGAGACGTCCCATGAACATCGGCCATTATTTGGCATTGAACGCCCGACGACATCCGGACAAACTTGCCCTGACGTACGGCGACCGGACCTACACCTATGACGCATTTAATCGCACGGTCAACCGGATGGCTAACGGGCTCAGGGAGTTGGGGATTCAAAAGGGCGAAAAGGTCGCCCTGATGATGACCAATACGGATGTTTTTCCGGTCTGCTATTTTGCCTTGGCCAAAATCGGCGCCGTCATAGTCCCCGTGAACTTCCGGCTCATGGCCGGCGAGGTCAACTATATTCTGAAACAGTCTGAGAGTGTCGCAGTCATTACCGATGACATCTTCGACCAGATTATTCAAGAAGCCAAAAAGGACGTACCGCTCGTGCGTCATGTGATCACCGCACCCGCTGCTAAAGTGGACGGCCATCTGTCCCTCGATGAAGTATTGTCTGCCTATGAAGGTGAGCCAGAGATTAAAATCTTTCCGGAAGACGATTTGCAAATTCTGTACACCTCCGGCACCACCGGCCGGCCCAAGGGGGCCTTGTTCGATCACATGCGGGTCTTTAAAACCAACATCGCGATGACGGGAACCATGGGTTTCAAATCCGATGACCGCTTTTTACATGTCGCACCGCTGTTTCATTCGGCGCAACTGAATATCTTTCTCAATCCAGGTGTTTTCATCGGCGCCTCCCACTTCATCGTCCGCGAGTTTGATCCCGCCAAGGTGCTGGAATTGATCGAGAAACATCAAATCACTTTTTTCTTCGCCGTTCCCACCATGTACAACATGATGCTGCAGGTGCGCAATGCAGCGGATTTCAATATGTCATCCGTTCGCAGTTGCGGGTATGGCGCCGCGCCCATGGCGGCGACTCTGGTCCAACAGAGCATGGATTTGTTCAAAACAAATCAATTCTACAGCCTGGCGGGTCTCACAGAGGGGGGGCCGTCCGGTGTTTATTTGTCTCCCCATGACCATCAAACCAAAATCGGATGCTCGGGAAAACACCCTCTGCTGCTGACGGAAGTCAAGCTCGTCGACTTGGATGGCAACGACGTGGCCCCAGGGGTTCATGGCGAGGTTTTGCTCCGCGGCGAGACCATCATGAAGGAATATTACAAAAAACCCGCTGAAACCGCCGAAACCATCGTTGACGGGTGGCTGCATACGGGTGACCTGGCCGTCAAGGATGAAGAGGGGTTTATCACCTTTGTAGATCGGATAAAGGATATGATCATCTCGGGCGGTGAAAACATCTACTCGGTGGAAGTGGAAAGCGCTCTTTACAAGCTTCCCAAGGTTCTTGAGGCCGCCGTGGTGGGCACGCCGGACCCCATATGGGGCGAAAAGGTCAATGCGGTTGTTGTGTTAAAGCCCGGTGAAACTGCCGACAGCCAGGAAATCCAGCAGTTCTGCCGGCAACACCTGGCCGGCTATAAAATTCCACGCAACGTTGTTTTTGTGAATTCGCTGCCACACAATGCAGCCGGCAAGCTGCTGAAATATAAGATTCGCGAGCAACTGAAAGAGCAGTAAGCACGCCCAAGCCGCTTCGTCTGAACCTTACCTCTTGGCTGACAAAGTCATGATACGAAGGAGGAAGAAATGATTGACGAAAAATTGATCGACAACGTAAGAGAGCATGGAACGTACCGTGCGGATTGGCAGGGCAAGGCGAAGGCACTTGCCGATATAGGCTTTCCCACAGGAGGAAAAGCTGATTACGCGATCATTATGGGCTGCGCCCAGCCGGAGGCGATGCCCAAAGCGATTGGATCGTTTAAGGTCCTCCTGGACCGCCTGCAGATCAGCTACACCGTCCTGGGCAAGGAATTCTGCTGCGGCTGGTTGCCTTTCGGCCAACCGGCCGTGATGGCGAAAAATGAAGAGGATATCGCCCGCAGCAAAGAGCTTTCCCGCGAGTTCGTCGCCGGCAATTTCAGGCAGGCGGAGGCTCTGGAAGCGAAGGCGATCGTCCTTTTTTGCGCCGCCTGCGAGCCAAGCTATGCCAATCTGGCCGACGAAACCTCACTTCCCGTCATTTCGTACAGCGCCCTTCTGGAGCAGTTTTTCCCTGGCGGCAGACTGGACATGGAGATCGACTTCTATCCCGGATGCTATCGCTTCCGGCGCCGCATTACTGAGCACGCACTGGATATCGAGCCTGCCCGCCGCCTTTTGGGAAAAGTCCAGGGGTTGCAGGTTAACGAGCCGGACAGCAATCTCTGCTGCTTCATTGCACCGCACATGGAGAAACTGAACAACAGCTTTGCCAGTCGGGACATCGCGACCATTTGCACGGGCTGCTATCATAATCTGCTCCGCACGATGAAGGACAAAGAAGAGTACCGCATCTGGATGCTACCGGAAATCCTGCTTCAGTCGTTGCCCGGCTAGTAAATTAAAAGGGAGTAGAGGAATCTCAGATTTATTGTGCGGCCGGACAAGGTCGTCCTTAAGAATGCACATATCCATTTCGAATCCATAGCTTTGGGTTTTGTAGACGCTTCGACCACACTGGATTCGGCAGCATGCATTGCTCACTGCTCACCGTGGGCTTCTCTCGATAAATGTCCCTACCCCAAGATATTGCTTGACGACCCCCTTCAACTCTTTTCTTCGTTCGATGAATTGTTCCTTCATTCCCCGGAGCCATTCAGCGTGGCGGTTTACGCCATCTTTGCTAAGGAAAAGATCATGTTCCCCGGGATCAACATGGAACCGGAGCGATTCGTTTCTCCATTCCCATGGGCCGGAGCCGGAACAAAGCATACACCTGGCTCTCCCGTCCGGCAGAAATCTGAAAGTGTCACCTCCGCAAAGCGGGCAAACCGGGCCAACAGGGCTTACTCGGCTGGCCGGATCCAATATGGCGCGGGCGAGTTTTTCGGCGGTTTCTTTGTTCTCCGAAGAGAGCAGAACCTCCCCGGGGAGCGCACCGTAAACCACGGCGGACCCGCGCAGATCGCCCAACGCAAGCTTCACAAAGCTCTCCACGTCGCGCTTGGTGCTCCCCTCCATGCCTTCGAGCCCGGCAATTGCCACTCCCGCCGCCGGTTTTTCCCATAGCCGGTCGACAAATGCATAGAATTGAAGCCCTCGGTCCAGGAATTTTTTGAGGCTCCCGTTTGCCGACAAAAGATAGACAGGGGCAGCGACCACGTATGCATCAGCTTCTGCAAGGGCATTCAGCACAGTGAGGAAGTCATCCTGCTGCGGGCACCTCATCTCGTCGAAAAGGCAATGGTAACATGCTCGACAGGGTTTTATGTCGAGTTTGGGAAGACACGCCAGCCTCAGTTCCCAGCCCTCTCCCAGCTGCATGAAAATCTCTTTTATGAAAAGTTCGCAGTTTCCGAATTTTCTTGGCGAACCGGAGATTCCGAGAAGAATTTTTCCCATTTTCCTGAATTCCTTTGCTAGGGTTGCATACGAAAAAAAAAGCTAACCGGAGGGGCTAGAACCGGTTAGCTTTGAGGAGGAAAGAGTTGGTTTCTCTTTCTTTTCTAAAGAGAGCAATATGCGTGCCACGGCCCGGAATTTCTTTTTTAGTTGATATTGCAGCAACTTATCTCCACAGCACATTTTCACAAATCGCGCCATTATCACGCCATTTTTCTGCCAAATAGCGCCTTAATCGCGCCCTGCGCGTAAGCCAGTGTCCATCCGGAAGTACGGGATGAGACACTTGCAGTTTCGGAGTCTGAATGAGGGCATTTTTCGTCCTGGCAAGGAAAGAGCTTGCCCTGAGCCTGTTGAACGGGCGGAGCGTCGAGATCGATCCTGCCTGTGCCGCCGCCGAAGGATTGAGTGGCGATCCCGGCTGCGGCCCTGCCACCCAGGGCGAAAAAGGACCCTTTCAGTGCGGAAACTAAGCTAACTCCGGAGAATAGACTCCAGCTCGGATGGGCTTCCGACAGGATTGCGGCAGGTGAAATTATCGCACACATATGCAGCGGGACCATCTCCTCCTGAAGGTATCGGTCCGGAAAACGGCGCGATTTTTGATAAATCCTCTCCGTGTTTTCCACTCTCTTTGAGCATCAACACCCGGTTTGGGGAATAGAGGCGGTGAGCGGTCTCTATCATCTGCCTTGTCCCGGGAGATGATAAATCTCCGGCGATGAGTATTTCACGGGTAGGGCCGAGCGAGAAATCGAGCGCCTGCATGAATTGCGTGTAAGCGGCGGGCACAGAGGCGACCTGTCTGGCAAATGATGTCATGAGCAAATCTGCCTGTTTTTCGAATTCGGGGTTTCCGGTCATCCTGCCAAGCCGAAGCAGGTTCATCGCCGCAACGGAATTGCCTGAAGGGAGCGCCCCATCATAAATCAGCTTCTCTCTCACTATCATCTCCTCACCGTCGTTTCCCACGAAATAGAACCCTCCATCGGCGTCCCCGAAAATTCTGGACATATCCTGCTGAAGTCTAACCGCTTCGGAGAGATAGGCCACGTCGAAAGTGGTTTCGTAGAGTTCAAGAAGACCCCAGATCAGGAATGCGTAATCGTCAGCATACCCCAGATTGGCGACTTCACCATTGCGGTATCTGCGATAGAGGCGCCCCGATCCGGTCTGCATTCTTTGCAGAATGAAATTCACCGCTCCAGCCGCCGTCCTGGCATAGGAGCTGTCTCCAAGCGCCTGCGCGCCTCTGGCGAGCGCCGCTATCATCAGTCCGCTCCAGGCGGCGAGGATTTTATCGTCCTTTAAGGGATGCACCCGCTTTTCGCGGCCATCGAAGAGCCTTTTGCGACCATCCTCGAGGAGTTTCTCCAATTCCGGAAGACCCATTCCCAAAGCCCGCGAGAGAATCTCAAAAGACTTCGGAATGTACGGAATACTCATCCCCTCTTCGAAATTTCCCCGGGGGGTTATGCCGTAGGCCAGGCAAAAAATGTCTCCCGCGTCTTTACCGAGGATGTTTGCAACCTGCCCGGGCGTCCAGGTGTAGAAGATCCCTTCTTTTCCCTCGCTGTCTGCGTCTTCAGCACAATAGAAACCTCCTTCGGGGCTTAGCATCTCGCGGGCCGTGTATTCGAAGATCTCCCTTATCACTTTTGCGTACCTCGCTTCGCCGGTCGCCAGAAAAGCGTCGACATAGGCGAGGGCAAGCAGCGCCTGGTCGTAAAGCATTTTTTCGAAATGCGGCACCAGCCATTTTTCGTCAACCGAGTACCTGTGAAAACCGAAGCCGATCTGGTCGAATATCCCGCCCGAGCGCATGGACAAGAGGGTTTTTTCAACCATTTCAAATGCATTGGACCCTGGATTTCGGCTGTTCCATCGCGTAAGGAAAGTTAGATTATGAGGGTTCGGGAACTTAGGGGCGCTCCCGAATCCGCCCCACACAGGATCAAACGACCTGGCCAAGTCTCGCCAGGTTCTATCGAGCAGCTCTAAACCGGGAAGCCGGTCCGGCCGGTCCGGCGTCTTCGGCTCAATGGCGCGTGTTATTTCTTCGCTTAACCTGCCAAGCTGCTCCCGCTCACCGGACCAAAGTTCAGAAATTTTACCTGCTATTTCCATTAAACCCGGCATTCCCATCTGAGCTCTTTTGGGGAAATAGGTCCCGGCGAAAAAAGGTTTCCTGTCCGGACCCATAAAAATGGACAGCGGCCACCCTCCTCCACCCGTGGTCGCCCGGCATACGGTCATATAAACCTGGTCTATGTCCGGCCGCTCCTCGCGGTCTACCTTTATGGATACGAAGCTGCGGTTGAGCAGGCGTGCAACTTCCTCGTCCTCGAAAGATTCGCGCTCCATCACGTGACACCAATGACAGGTGGAGTATCCAATTGAAAGGAAAATGGGCTTGTCTTCAAGGCTCGCCTTCCGAAATGCATCTTCTCCCCATGGATACCACTCCACCGGATTTTGGGAGTGTTGCAACAGGTAGGGGCTTTTCTCGCCCGCAAGACGATTAGGCATTCGCTCTCCTTAAAATGACAAAAGTCATTCGATTCAGGCCCTCTCGAGAGATAATATACAGACTCTCATTTGATAAGCACTCGCGGCGGCAATTTCGAGGTATTGGCCCAACATCACTGAAGTCAATGAAGGTTCTTATTGCAGGAGGTTAAGTTTTGGCGGGTATCAGGCGCAACTTATTCGGCGACTTTGAGAACGACATTCGGCGACTGAGAAGTGAAATCGACGACTAATTTACGCAACCACGACCACGCAAGGAGAGGGGCAAGCCCGACTTTTGACAGGTAATCTCAGAAAAATGGGTCTGCACCACAAAAGGCAAAACCCCACCTGTCCGAAGCGAAGCGAGGCTTCAGTGAGCTAGACAAGATCTATCTTGTTGAATTGCCAGCCAAATCAGTCTAAGTAGATAGGCTGTTGTATTTCAAGTCGTTAGTCTCACGAGCAAATTGGCCCTGCGTCGGCGAACCGCCTCGTAATAAGTAGCGATGGCGGTATGACTGAGCTTAAAGCCACACTGTAAGGCGCACTGCGAAGCCTCATCGAGAGTCGTTGTGCCACCGTCAAAGCCTTCAATTATTGAGTCCTGCAAGCTGTGGGGCAGCCTCAAGAAGCCAAATTTAGCCTTTTTGGCAGAGCTTAGAATCAGTTCCCGGTGGTTTATCTTCAAGACTCCATCAACGGACATAAGGCCCCTCCTGCCCCTCAAGGCCAAGGTCTCGATGCTGGAAGCTGCCCCCATCAGCCTCCCCTCAGTTTCTCTCAATAAGAACAATCCCCTTCTCGACTCGGAGATCCATTGCCCTAGCGAAGCTCTTAAGCCACCGTCTAACGGTATGAAGTGGCATCCCCAAAGTATCGCCTATCTCTGATATCGAGATTCGGTCATGCTTGGAGAGTAGTGCGGCAATGGCCGCGCATTGGTCGCGCATCCTGTCCCTATGGCTTCCATGATCGGCTTTGTCCATACTTTGAGGCCTCTCAGAGATCCGTTTACGGCATAATCCTGAACCCAAATACAACGGCGACCAGGTTACCGCAGCTTAAAGCATCCTCCAGCCATTCGATAGACGGGCGCTGCGCCGCTCTAAAACTGCCGCAGGTTTCGCACGAGAAGCCTTCCCAGCGCCTCGACAGGGCCAGGTCGAGACAACTTTCATAATGTTCGCAAAGCACCTGCCTGTTGACCTTTGAAAGCTCATCGACCTCGCGTGCCGGGATTGGATTCATTTGACAACCCATGCTTTTGACGAATATTATCGACACGCGCTATCGGATATCTACATCAAGAGCCCGCCCCCGTCAGGTGGGTTTCTTGCTTTACAGACCAGATTGCAATTTCTCCGTTCTGTCCGACTTTCCGGACCCCCAACAGGAGGAAAGCCATGAGCCTAGTTTCATACGCCTCGCAATGTAGCGGATTCGAAATGGAATTAGCTGAATCTCTAAGCGAAGCTGATTTAGACGCCTTGCGGTCCGACTGCAAAATCCTCGGTTTACGCGGATGGGATCAATGGCTCTTCGATAACGACGAGCCGATATCTGACTTTGTGGAGGCAACTCCATCTGTACGTCGGAAAAAGAAAGCATGGCAAGAGCCCGTTTTGCGGCGGCGGTTAACCCTGGCGGCGATCTATCACGTGAGGATCGCGGGTGCGATGCTACGGTCGGCCGATTTTCTCGCCGTTCGAGTAGGCATTTCCTATCGCGAGATGGCCAAGTCGGCTGCGCAGGAATGCTTTCATCTTCTGCCAGCGATGCTGAAACGTTGGCCTTTTGAAGATCCAGATCCTTTTTCATCAAATGTCCCCTTATGATCCATCGTCCTCAAGGGAGGGCCGCTTAAATGCAGAAATAAGCCCCTTAGAGGCGATTTCCTGACCTGCCGGAGTCGGCAGTCTCAGGCTTCCCGAACCTTTATGGCCTGTAGCCCCTTAGGAGTGCTTTCAACTTCGAAAGTTACGTCTTGGCCTTCGTTCAGGATTCTGAAGCCTTCTGCCTCAATGGCGCTCCAATGGACAAAGACATCAGGCCCGCTGTCCGCTTCGATAAACCCATAGCCTTTTCTAGCATTGAACCACTTGACTTTGCCTGTTGCCATTTCAAAGTCTCCGATTCTCCATCAGTAGTCTAAGGATTAAAGGCTTTCCAATCTCCCAATGCCTCAGTTCCTCAATCTGTTTTAATTGCATCTCTCACCGCTTTTTCCAGGCGCTTTTTGACCGTGGGCGTGAAGGCCTTAAGGGCATTTTCCATAAAATGCCGCCCTTTCTGCTCCGGATGGTGGACGCGCTTTAGCACCCACTCCCTGCCCTGCCAGGTAAAGGCCAGGGCCATCTTGTTCTTCGGCAAGATGTCGTAGGCCGCAACGCCGTCGTTCAGCCATTTCATGTACGGGGCTTCGGGGCCTCCCGTGCGGACCGTGGCCGTGATCGAGTCTGATGTCTGTTCGACGCCTTGGCTTTGAGTAGACCGTCGCCCTATGCCAGACGGCGCATTGACGACCTGGCCGCTCAGGTAGTCGCTTCTGATAAAGGTCGCAAGGTCTATCGCAAGGCCGCTCATTTCCTTGAACAGGTACTGTTCGAGCCTGCCCGGCATGGCGTCGAGCCGTGCGATAAGTTCGTCTGTACCAACTAAATAGGCTTTGATCATGTGTCGCTGCTCTCCTTTCATGCGGTTGACAGATTCCCGTCCGATATCCGTTCTTTTTACAAGCTGGGATTCACTCTCTTACGTACCGTGCCTAATCGAGGGCCAGCAAATCAATCTCAGTTGAAATCCTTTCTATCAGTATATTATTCGTGAACTTCTGGAGCCAATCCTCAACCTTCTGAAGTACCGCCTCTATCGCGGGCATCACTTCGGGAGATAAGCCCAAGTCTGCTATATCTATATTAAAGGGAGCCACCATCACATAGTTGTCTCGATAGGATCTGACCCGTTCGTTGACGGTCCGGATTGCGTCATCGCCGAAGCCCTCTTGCTTCATTTTTTTAGCAATCAGCTTCTCTGCGCCTGACCAGTCATCCTTCTGAGGAAATGCGAATACTTTTGCCATTACCGTCTCCATTTCAGGTTAAAGATTCTTATCCCGCGTCTCCGCGTGAGCTGTCTTTACCGTCTCAACGGGAGATTGCCGTCGCGGATGGCGCGGCGGATTCCCCGCAAGATTGTCGAATTCGACCGCGAGACATTCCTATCAAAGGACTCGGCATCGCTCGCGTGTATGTGCACATTGGTATCGCCACCGCGCCTGCCGCCGCCTTGGCCCTCGCCGGTCATCTGGCGGACGCTTTCAGCGAGGGGGGCCGGGAGGACCATTTCGCGCGCATGGAGCATTGCAAAAGAGTTTGCCGGAACATCCCACCCTCCAGCCGCGCTGGCCACCATGCCTTCGACTGAAAGGACGGCGGCCATCGCGCCGGCGGCGGCAGGAGGAGCGATAAAGGGGCCAACGTACGGAATGCCTGCCAGGGCTGAATAAACTCCGGCGAAGGTCTCGGCGGCATATGATCCAATCGCCTTAAGGGCCGACGCCGCGAGGGACATAAGGCCCATTGATGAGCCCATCGACTCGGCTGCGGCCCTCTCCGTTGCGCCCATTGTCGTGGCCGCCGTCTTGGTCGCTTCGCTGGCCAGCCATTGGCTCACCAGGCGCTTCAAGAGCGTATCGATCACATAGCTGAAGAATTTTTCCTCGAGCTGCTGCATCGTTCTCATGAGGCTCTGGTGGTGGAAGAGCATCTGGGACATCGCGCTACTGACCTGGTTCGCATAGCCGTCCCACTTGGTTTTTTCGGTATTGAGGTACTGGTCTTCGTCTTTTTGCATCTTGAGCAGGTGCTGGTTCTGTGCCTTTTCGATGGCATCCCACGTCTTAACTTGCTGCGCCAGCGTTGCGTCTCCGCGCTGCTGGAGGATTGCCAGTTCGTCGTAGTAGGCTTTGATTTCGAGCGCGTATTCCTGGTTGTAGAGCGCCTGGAGCTGGCTGAAGCGCTGGCCGGCCGATACCTGGCCGAGCGCGTAGAGTTCGTTGATCCGTTCTTCCTCGATCTTGATGGTGGTCTGGGCGTCCGAGCGCTGCATGTCCGCCGCGCCTTTGGAGATGGTTTCGGCGTTTTTAGCCGCCTGCTGGGCCTGCGTCTGCCCTTCGGTGTAGAGCTGCTTCTGGGCGTCCATGAGGCTTCGCCATATTTCTTTCGCCTCTTCGGACCCGGCTTTGGTGTGCTGCAACTGGGCCGCCCAAAACTGCTCAGCGATTGCCGATGCGTTTTTATCCCAATTTTCGTACAACCGAAGCATGTCTTCCAGTTGCTTATTGAGCGTGGCGACCGGGTCCTGTCCGCCGGCGCCCTTGGCTGTAGCGGCCTGATCTTTGGCTTTCTGGATGTCGGCGTCGGCAGTTTGTTTGCCTGGAAGAGGCGCGGAAGGCTCAGGGGGGCCGACGAAAGGCTGTGTTTTTTGGAGAGCTTTCTGCGTCGTTGCATCTATTTCGGCGAGCCTTGCTTTCATCGTTTCGTTGATTCCGGCAAGATTTGCATTTAGGTCGGCTTTGTCTTTCGCCCAGCTCGAATCTCCGCCCATGAGGGCGTCCTTAATGTGAGCAGGCATGCTGGCGACAGTATGCCATACGGCTACCAGCTTTTCGGCGTCGGCCGCCGCCACGACAAAGGCCTTTGCCAACTCGTCGATTACCGTGATGCATCCCCGAATAGCCGTCGGACCGCTTTCATTGAGCCATGCGGCCAAATCCTTGAGCGGTCCCAATAATACCTGGCCTATCTTCATTTCCACCGCCTGCCAGGCTCCGTGAAACTTATTCAGTTCCTCCTCATATTTGTGGACGGCCTGGACGCCGTTCTTGTCCAGCTCCATTCCCAACTCTCTGGCGGTTTTTGCCCCTTCCGCCATCATTTCATTATCGAGGCGCAAAAATTTGCTTAAATCTCCAGCCCTTCCTCCCATCAGGGCCATTGCAATCTGCGCCTGATTTGCCCCTGGCGCATATTCGGCAATCTTGGCCCGGACCTGTTCCATAACGTCTACGAGGTCTTTGGCGTTGCCTGTCACGGGGTCTTTGAGGACGATCCCGAGATTTTCCATCACGTCGGCGTTTTGCTTGACATTGCGTTCAAGGCGCTGCGCGATCTGCAGATACTCGTCGGAACTCATTCCGAGTATCTTAAAAGACATGGCTAGATCGGAAGCCTTTTCCGTGCTAATTCCAAGCCTCGATGAGAGTCTGCCTACTTCGTTGCCCCAGTCTACCGTGGCATCCATAATGCCTTTAAATAGAGCCCCGGCGCCGACGGCGCCCGCCAACGCCAAAAAGCCCGTTTTGAGGGTGTCAAGCGAGCTGGAGAGCTTGTCATGGGCCGAGCTTACGGATTCGACCATTTTCTTCTGTGACTCGGCTACCTGCTGTGACGCCTGGGCGGACTTGTCCCCGAAGTCCTTTAGGGAGTCCTGCATATCTCCCAGTGCGCCCTTGACACTGTCATTGGCCTGCTCCATTGCAGACTTGAGCTCGCTTATTTGTGCCCCGAACTTGATTTGGACGTCATCATCGGACATTGGCGGCTATCCTCCATTGAGCACTCAATGGTGAAGAGAAAAGAATTCCAACATTTTCCATTGTCTTAATTATTCTTGGCGGATGAATAACCTTTGCATTTTACTGCTCTTTCTGCGCTTCCGCAGACCGCCCCCTGGTCAGCCCCCGGCGCCGCGTCGTTTCCCCTTTGGGCACCCCATTTTGATTGGAGCCTCTTTTCTCATAGAGGGCGGCGAATACGCTCGGCAGCCCTATAATCTCATCGGCGTCTATGTCTTCGCGCACCTTTTCCAAGCTGAGTTCAGGATAATTTCGGACCAGGGCGCAGTGGATGATTTCAATGTTAGCTTCCATCTGCTCGGACTCATTCATCTCGGTGAAGCGTTTCTGGACTTCCATAGCTTTTTTAAGGCCTTCCAAGCCCAAAGGGGGAAGCATGTAAGGCGCGCCCCCGATTTTGATTTCCTTCCCTTCGATCATGGCTTCCTCTCCTATTTCATGAATGGCTTAATGCCGGTTCTGTGATTAAGACGGATCGGGTTTTTCAGCGCTCCCCTAAGGAATTGCGCCGGCGACGGGCGGTTCCTGGCCCTGGCCCGGCTGGATATTTTCAGCGATTTTAACCGGCTCTGGACGGCCCTCCGGCTGAATGTAGTCGAGCCCGAGAAGTCCGGCGCACTGTTCGGCGGTCTGGATGCCCTTGTCGACCCAGGTGCTCATGATCTGTGTCTGGACGAGCGGATCCGTCGATTTTTTTTCTTCCCAAGAAAATTCGACGTTTGCCTTAAGGAGATAGTTCCATGTGAGATAGTTGACCAGGTTGGCGATCCAGCGCATGCCCGGGAGCTGCCCCTGTTCCTGTGCAGTTTGCTGCTGGGTTTGGGCCGTGGCGCGGTTCATCATTTTGACGAACGGGGCCGGCGAGACGGAAAAACAGTAGCAGACGACGCGCGCGAGCCATTCGTCGAAGTCGCCCTTGAGGGCGTCTTCCTTGATCGGGATATATTGCGATCCGTCGGGGATGAATCTGGCATGACGCCATTCTGCGGTATTGCCCGCGAGGATGGAGTCCCAGTAGGCCTGGTATGTGGCTATCTGCTCGACGTTCCATTCCTTGGGGACCGATATAAGTGCTTCGGGGACATTTCCCTCAGTGTAGTATTGCAGTTTGTGCAACTCGCGGCGCAGCGCGATATTTACCGTTAGGGCTATCTGTTCTACTTCCGGGAACCCGTAGACGTGATTCGTGCGCACGTTTCTCGGCCGGTAGACCAGCTCGTCGGCGGTGTATTCGACTACGGGAATGCCCTTTATGATCTGCTGGTAGGCGATCGAAGGGGGCCTGGGAAGGCGCCCTCGCCCGTCGATCAGGGGCTTTACGGTCGCTCCGTCGAGCAGTTCGAAGCAGTAGGTCGCGCCTTTTGCCGATTCCCGGATTTCCCCCTTCTTGGTGGGCCTCGGGTAGACCGTGGCCGCATCGATGATAAACCGGTCGTGGAGGAGAGCGCGAAGCCATTCATCCCAATTGTTCTGTTTATCCGGCGACTGCCAGAATTCGGAGACATCCTTCAACTCGGACTTACCGGCCGTATAGCCGTCGCGCGCAATGAAGCGCCATCTGAGGGCTGCGTATTCATCCTTGCGCGTTTCGATGACGAGCTTCAAGACATCGAGATTGACCGCCAGGGCACGGAGATCGTCGAAGGAAAGCCGTTCTTCCTGCCGAGGGATGATCCGCAGGTTGTAGCCGACCGGGTAGTCGTACTGACGCCCCAGGACGCCGAGCAGCTCCGCCAATTCGGGCCGAACGGCGGGTTCGATCGGCTGCAGGGGACCGAAGTAAGTGGCGCTCGTAACGCCCTGGACGCGTTCGGTGCTTCTCTGAGCCGAGAGGCCGTCACCGATCGAGTAGTATATATTTCCAGATGCCCGAGGCGGATTATTCATTCAGGGCTCTCCAGCTCAGGATCACGGGTTCGTGACCAAGCTTGCACTGTTCGGCCCCGCTCTGCCGAGTTCGGTCACGATGAAGATGGGACTGAGCGAGTCTAGATGCCTTGACAATCCACCCTTTTTTATCGATCTCTGTGATAGGCACTAAAATTTTTGGCATCGGGTCTTCCTTCTAAACGGTAGTGAAGCCTTGTAACAGCAATTGGCCGAGATCCGTGTCTTGAGGCAAGTTGGCCAAGGGGATCTGACATTCCCCGTTAGGTATATGGACAGCGCCGTTTATATCAGTTAAAGAAAACACACCGGTCGGGAACTGGAGCAAAGTCGCCATTGTTAATCTCCTTCTGTAATTAGAAAAACTGAATTGCTTCGACCATATTCCGGCCGATCATCCAGACTGAACTTCCACACTTTTATTTAGAAACGAAGCCGAGCGGCGGAGGAGAGAAGAACCGGCAGCAACCGACGGTTCTATTCTCGCAGTCGACCCGGCCCAGACGCCTCGACTGCAAACCGGGCAGCACGGAGTCCCTAGTCAGTTTCCGGCACCTTCCATGCTAAAATTTTTTCCTGCGTAATATTCATGCGAGGCTCCAAACAAAATACCCGGGGTGACGCTTCTGGACCGCGCTCGGTTAAACCAGGCGGAAGCAGGGGAAAGAAGCCTCGATTGAGGTCAGGCCGATCGGTGCTCATTTTAGTTTCTTGTCTCATTTTTATGATCTTCCTGACGCAAACATTCCACCCATTAATTAGCTCCAGCATCTCGACGTATATGGCGTCCCTGGCCTTAATCTTTTCGGCTAACTCAAGCTGGCCCTCGATCCACAAAAGACGGACGTTGATCGAGGCCCTTTGGTCTATAAGCTTCCGCAGCGCGTCGCTTTCCCGCGCGATATGAGACTCAAGAGCGATTATATCGTCCCGCGCACAGACCGTTTCGGAGTCGGCAGGGGGCACTTCTCCCCGAGAGAGGGCGTGAGAACGGGCAGCTCTATTTTTTGCCAACTTCTCCTCTAAACCTTGCTTCAGATCGCGATATCCCTGGATTTTCGAGGTTAACTTATCTATCGATTCATTAAGGTGAGGCAATTGATTGTTTTTGTGCACCGATTCTTTCAAGAGAGCTTGGCCGTCAATTATAAAAGGTTTACAGCATTCCGAGCTAGCCACTTGAGCCTGGATACGATGATGATGACGACCAGTGATGCAGAATCCGGAGGTGGGTACACACATTGGACATGGCTCCGGTATGTAATAGGATGCGAAATGTTTCTTCGCGGCGCATCCATATGGCGTATCGCTAGAATACGATCCACCTATTTTTGCCATCCTCTTTTCTCCTTTGAATGCTTTGCGGTTGCTGGCCAGACTGAATTCTATGTGTAGCCAAAAGATCCTAGCCGAACACTGCGCCGACTGAACCTTTTGGCGATCTCTTCTTGCGCGGCTTCCGCAGTCGCTGATTTTTTCCAAGTAATCGAAACGCCCCGTGTCCCGCACGGGCGGCTCGCATCCCCTGCTGCCAAGACGCTAAGAGGCGAAAACCGCTTTATTCCTCTTTGGCAACCCTTTTTAACAATTCAGTTGTTTTTTGGTGAACCGTCATTTTATTGAGTGCGTCAAGCGTGAAGCCTCCCTTTTCCGCCAGGCGTCTGTCGAGCGCGTCGAGCTTTTCAAGTTCAGCTTTTCGGGCGACCTTGTACGATGCCAACAATTGCTGACAACTGGCATCCAATCCCTGTGCAGACTTCCTCAAGGCTCTACCTCTGTAGCCGCGCCGCAGTAAACGAACTAATTCGTCAATCTGGTGACCCAGTTGTGGTGCCGACTTCTTTAAAGTACCTCCAAGAACTTCTGTCGTAGCCATTTGCTCTCTCCTTCCTATCTCTCCGACGCTCAGTCTTTCGGTTTTTGGAGCTGGTCCTCATCAAAAAAGAGGGGCTGACGTCCAGGAATTGTCAGATTCCCAGACCCTCAACCCCTCGCAGGCCGATAGCTCGAATGTGTTTTTGCATCGGCAGAACGTTCGAGCAACGTCTCTTCAGTCTGCAGAACCTAGCCGGTGCAAACTATTTCTTATTGTACGCAATCGTTCCACTTTTAATGCGTTAAGCGGATTGGCTTACACTGGCTTTCAGCCCTCCGCGTCTCAGCTTCTTACCTGAAAGTTGCGCCTCCGCGACATTTTCTCCCGAGGCCTGAGCGCTCCGTTGTCTGTAGGCAAACTCCTTAACCTTGGCCTCCAGCACCATTTCTTTGACGGCCTCCGTTATGTCCTGCACCGCAAGGCGAGTCTCGAATAGAATATGAGCCAAGCCGAGCAAACTGTTCCCCTCAAATGGACACTCTGGCCACGAACCACCCGGGCAATTATCCTCTGGGCTCTCCGGGTCAGTAGATTTTGTGGCGCCGTATAGAAACGCGCAAGCGAGCGCCAGGGCGGCCTCAGTTTTTTCTAATCCCCCCACAATATCGTGTTCAGTGCCAAAAAGCTTTTTCATGATTAATACGCCTTTCTTCTAAGGTTCAATCGGCCTCGACTCCCTTTTGTCCGGCCGTGAATGGCTCCTCGCGGCGGCCTATCTCTATGACGCTGAGGCCATTTGCCTTTCTTGCCTTAATATGTTTCCAAGAGCGGCCCAAAGACGTTTCATTTTCGGAATGTCGGTGCACCAGTTGACGCTTTCCTTGCCGCAGAATAATTGACATAGGCCCCTCAGCCTCTCTTCGCCGTTCGGTATCTGATCGGCCAGGGATTTGATCCTGCGCCGGAAAACGAGAACCTGCTCGTCTACTTCGCCGGGCCTCTGTTTCGGCTTCCAGCCCCTGTTTCTGACTGCCGCGATAAACGCCGATAGCTGCACGTTCGACAAAGCGGCCGCAGTGGAAACGGCGAAACACTTCTCAAGAAGTTTCGCCAAGTCCGACGCCATCCTGGGTGAAAGCTCAAGGTCAAGACTCCGCAAGTAAAACAAAGCCACGTCGGATCGACCGACTTCCTCAAAGATCACTTCATGACAGATTCTGCTAACCAACCGCCTTTCCTGGGCCAACTTTGAGCGAAGCAGCTCCTCTCCAATCAGAACTATCGGGACGGCACAACGATCATGCAGATCCCGCAGAACATTGAGGTGTTTTAGACTCATTCTGTCACTTTCATCGACAAGGATCATGCGTTGCTTCTCGGCGAGACTTCTTTCCAGTAACTCAAAACATGCCTGCGCGGATCTTGGCCTGGCTCCCGCGACACTGAAGCAGATTTCTCTGATTATTCCAGTGTGGGACAGCCAGCCCGCATACGACACATAGGCCACTCGATCATCAACAGTGGCAATTTTCCCCCAAGTCGTTGTTTTTCCGCGCCCGGATCTCCCTATAGCTGTGGTTATTCCTGGGGCAGAGTTTGGGCCAAGCTGTTCGTCTTTGACCTTCATGCTTTTCTGGAACGATATCGTTGGAATGAATGCTTCTTTCATGGAAATCTCCTCAGTCAGCTAACTCGCCGGAGCTGCGTCGCGACTTGTTCGGAAATCTCGTTTGTTTGCTCATACATTGCCCAATAATCCCCGCAATCCCTTTGTATGGCATCCGCCTTGAATTTCTGCAGCCACTTGAGATCCGTATCAGGTAGATCGTTCCCCTGTTTAATCAAGTCCATTAAATATTGAGCTTTATCTTCTTCGCACTCAAAAAAGGCCTGTCGCCTGGGCTGACGCACTTTAATGATAGGCGTTTCTTCGGAATTGGCCTCAAAGGTTTCCATCTGCCGAATGTCGGCCTTGAGCTGCTCGGCGGTGGGCTCCATTGAAAGCCTTTCCGTCTCGAGCTTTTCTTCGCGGATTTGCTTCTGGACTGCCTTGGCGGTGTTTTCCAGCACAGGGATATTGGAGTATTGCGTTAAATCGGGAACCTGGGATGTAAGCCGATGATATTCAGTGATGTAGGCCTTTGCAAGCCGTCTTTTTTCCTCGATTTTTCGTTCGGCAAGCGTCATATCTTTCATTGAGGAGAACTCGACTGGCGTCGCGCGGCAGAAAAATTTTTCTTCGACATAAACCAGAAGATAGGACGGGTCGAGCGGATCAAATCGGATCGAAACCTTCTCGCCCTCTTTTAGATCGGCCAGCTTAACATCTTCATAAAGATCTGCGCGGGCTGTTCGGAAGCGGATTCTGCCTCTATCAACGCTTCGCGTCGCCCTAAAGAGGAAAAGCAGGTCAAGCTCCTCATCTGAAATCTTTGTAGGTCTCCAGCCTTCTTCGTAGCAAGCCATTAGACATTGATATGGAGTGACTGTCGGTGGCTTGGGTTCCCACGCCCACTCACTATGTACACCCCTATGAGACCGTTCTCTGTTGTAAAAGTCGATTGCCTGTATTAGAACGAGCAGAAATTCAGTAAACGTGAGTAACTGACCGGATTTGGCTAATTTTTCCATTTCAAGTTGATCAATTTCTTGCTCCTCACCGCAAGCTGATAACTTCTTTACATGTCCAGGGACTTTGAATACATCACGAATGATGGCCATAAGATGCCGGAAGGTTGATTCGACCATTTTTGCTTTTGCATTTTTGATTATTGCAAATATAAGACCGCGATTAAGCGCCCCTGCAGCCTCTTCAGCGTCTTGACCCTCCAAATTAACCGGGAAATCAACAGTCTCCCCGAAGGACATGTCTAAAGTTGCGATCTCATTAGTTATATTTCGTATGTAGTTTGATGTTTCAGGTTTTCCATTATCGCAGTAGAGGCCCTTGGGAGCACCGTAAGTACGGCAGCCGAGACGCAATGCAGAGCCTATGGCATGGGCGTTATAGTGCCGACCAAGCCAAAACCCGGTAATCTGCCTGGTTCTCAGGTCTTGAAAAAAATAGCCTTCGGGCCGGAAGAGAGTGCCCGTCACATCACACCTGACAACGTGATCAAAACGATGTTGATCTCCCACCCATCTCTCATTGGGTTGGAGGTCCTTGTACGTCCGAAGAATTGGCGGGAGAGCGTTGTCAAGACCCCTTCGACCTCCATCCCGGAGCTTCACAAGGAGCGGGTTGAGTTTTTTGCTGAGATGAATACAAAAGGACCTATATCCGCCAACGGCCCATCCCCGCAACGCGGCCTCATCCCGAACCGCTCTGTAAACAGCCTTCTGGCTCAACTTCCGATGCTGACGCTTAAGCGCCAGGCCCACCCCGAATTCCAGCGCAGCCATATCCCAAATCTTCGGCTGTCCTTTATTCGCCTTCGTATGCCGATGCGCCGAGATCCCGCGCGCTTCTTGCCGGGCAATGTACTTATAAACTGTCGACACGCGGATTCCATGTCTGAGCGCGACTTGCTCCTTCCACGCCTTCGGTTTCCAATCGGCAGGAACGTCCAGGGCTTGGCGCACGATTGCTACGCAGCGCTGGACATTACTATCTTTCAGGAGATCTTCAGAGAGGCCCCGAGAATAAGGATTGCAGGCAGACTCTAATTGAGATGAGACTGGAACTAAGCCGTTGTGTGCCGATAATGGTGAGCCGGCCTGTGAGGAGATCGGTTGTTTTAGAAAAAGCTTTTGAATCTCTGGGCTTTGATCCGCAAAATAATAAATGCGCCTGCCAGCTTCCATTTTGAAGGGTGCCTGGCAGCCGGCCAGAATGCGCTGAACTGATCGTTCATGTAGTCCCCAAATACTTGCCAGTTCGCGAGTTGTGAATTTTGACTTCACGACGCGGCCCCATCTGATTGTGATGTTTCCGGTGAAGTGCAAGCATTCCAAAACGCCTCAAATTCCACCTCGAGGGCGGCAGCAATCGCTCTCCTCGCTTTTGGGGAATCTATACGCCCATGTATGACGGCGCTTAGGTGAGTGCGCGAGTATCCGGTTTTTCGGGCCAAATCAGTGATGGCCATGCCTTTGTCGATCAAAAGCTTTTTAATGATTCTATCCATAGGACCCTCGTGGACAATGCTTCAAGTAACCCTTGACAGCCGATACACCTGTATGATACAGGTTCAACCGTGTTAGTCAAGCGGAAATATGTATGGAGTAATATTTTTTATAAAATAACTATGTATGAGGCATAAGAATGAGCGGGACTTGGGAAACGCCTTCGACTTTACATGAGAGAATCAAACTGATTCGCAAGAGGCTGAATCTCTCGCAGGCCGATTTTGCAAAACGCCTTGGTATCAATCCTGCTCATGTTTCCAGGCTTGAATCCGGCAAAGCAGCCCCTTCTGAGCAGCTTTTAAGGCTAATCGTCCATGAGTATGATATTTCGTGGATCTGGCTCGTTGAGGGTAAGGGTCGAATGGAGTTGGATTTCGCTGCGCATGAGGCTCGGCGCCGAGAGATTGATCTCGTCTCGTTCGGAACCTATTTGACAATGTTTTACCAAATCAATGTTTTCGTTTTATTCGTCTTGATTGATGATCTGGAGCGTTATGCCCAGGCCCCCCCGAATCTTCTCCCACCTGGCTTTCCTGACCGCCTGAAACGGATCAAGGAAGATCTGCCCTTCGGTAAGTTCCTCTCGCTCATTGATAAGATAGTGGCCAATTTTTCGGAATCTGAATCCATCCCTCAAAGCACAACCACGAAAGAGATAACTTAGGAAGGATTACCCAGTAAGAATGTGTCGATTTGTGTTTTATGGGTTTGGGCAACGTTAAATTGGTAGCCGAATGTCGTTCCTGAATTTAGAATGCGTTTCCCTCGCCTGGTCGCCCTTTTTCATGTCGTTTTGTCGCGACACTCCCCTTGTGTCCCATTTTTGACTATACCGCCTGCTGCCTTGACTATCCCTCGATTCTCATGGTTGAATTGGTCGCCGAATGCTCTTCTCAACTTCCCACTTTTTGAGAATTAATGTCGCGACTATTTTTCGTTGTGACCTTTCGCAAACCCTTACCAGATTTAATCGTTCAAGGATTTTCACCATTTTTCGCCATTCTTCAAATATCTTTCTTCTCATAGCGGGGGAAAAAAAGACACGGGGATGCAAAGCGCGGTGGAGACGCGGGGACAACACCCTCTTGCCCTCGCCGCGTCTCCCCTTCTCCACATCGGTTTTTAACTTGCGGCCGGCATCTCAGACCGATTTTGCCGAACCCGAAAACGTACACCTGGTAAAATCGATTTTCTGATCGCAAGCGCGGCAGTAGTGCTCCTTTTCGAACTCGTCGGAGAATATCTCCTTTATTTTCCCACATTCCGGGCATTTGCATTCGAAAGATGACAGGTTCTTGAAATTTTGCCAGCCAGGACAAGCTTTGGGGGTGTTCATTTTTGCTCCTCGTGCGTCGTAACAGCTTTAACCGGTTCTTCTGCTATTTGTCTCCATCGGACTCCAGTTTACCCTTGATCTTGGTCCCACAACTCGGGCATAAAATCTCGATTTGGTCCTCAGGACCGATGTACTTCTCTTTTATTTCCTCGGGGGGTATGAACGATACGTCTCCGCACGCACATTGGGGACATTGCCCCCTGACCATTTGCCTCTTCTTCTTGTCCATGTTCTTCCTCCAGTTTCAGTTATCCAGTTTTTCAAGTTCAGCCATCAGAGTTTCCATTTTCGGACGCTCATTTATGTCGTGAACGTCGATGTACCTGATTACTCCCTTCTTATCGATTACGAACAGTGCGCGCTCGGAAACGCCGTTTGAGCGGAGCACTCCGTATTTGCGGGCCACTTCACCGTGGGGCCAGAAATCGGAGAGCACCGGAAACCAGACCTTTCCCATGTCGGTAGTCCAGGCAAAAAGAGTGGGGATATTGTCCACCGTAATGCCTAGCATAACAGCGTTTTTTGCTTCGAACATCGCACGCATAATATTGTAGCCGGGCCACTGCTCCGAGCAGACCGGAGTCCATGCAGCAGGCACCAAGGATATCACGACATTTTTCTTTCCGGCGAACGCGCTAAGCGAAACCGGTTCGCCGGAAAGGGACGGAAGAGTGAAATCCGGCGCCTTGTCCCCCACTTTCAGGGTGCGCTTGCTGTCAAAAGGCTTAAGATGACCAGGCTGATAGATTCTTCCCTGGTACTGTTCGGATATGGCGAAAGCTGCAGCGCTCAAAAGGAGGGCAACGAGAAGAGCCGACGAGAATACGTATATTCTGTTCATCCGATAAACCCTTCCAAATATATGAGCTTATTTACTCTGGTCTATACCGGTCCTGGTACATACCAGTTTCAAAAAAGAGTCAGGGTCTTCGATACCCCCCTCCCTGGAATACACGACCTGCAGGGCAGTTGGTTTCTTCAACAGGACAAAAAAATAGGGGGTTCGAACCTCGCCCAGTATTTTATGGAGCCTGAAATCCGAGTCAGGGATGAGTGGAAACTTAATCCTGTAAAGGTCCCTGAACGCGTTTACCTCAAATGAGGAATTCCCGGCGCCAATTCCCAGCACTTTAACGCGCGCTTTTATCCCGGGACTGGCCGAAATCGCCCGGTAGAGGGCATTAACGTTTGGGGCTTCCTTCTGGCAATGAGGACAGTACATGCTGAAGATTTGAACGATCAATACTTCCGAATCGATCTGGGAGATCAGAAACGGACCCTGATCGACATTAAGATATTCCCGATCCTCCATTTTTTGGGGGAGGGGGAGCTTGAGATCGGGAAACATTTCGCCTTCGGCAGGGGTGTTTTGAGCAAACGACGCCGGAAGACTGTAACTCGACAGGCACAGCAAAAAGAGCAGCATTACGGGTATTCTCAGCAACTTCATTCCCACCCCTTAATCTTTGAATCCAGAAATCCAGATCCACATTTGAAAGCTCACTCGATAACGATTTGCTTTTCCTCGCCCAGGTCGAAATTGTCAAAATCGGGGTAGCCCTGGTCAAGCGCCACTATGATGGGGATCTGTTTGCTGGTCGGTCCCCAATACTGTATGGCCCCCGGACTGCTGAAAAGGTCCCCTTCCGCCCATTTGTCCCGGTTTTGAGCAAATACACTGAACGATGGGGATTCCAGTTCAACGAGAGACTTCTCAATGACGAATTCCTCTTTTCCCTTTCGCATTTCGGCCGTGATCAGCCCTGTCAGCGGCAGGCCCAGGACGCGCCCGCCCCTGTGAAAGTCGGTTATAGCGGCCATATAACCCGTTTTTCCGGCAAGAACCAGAGAACCAGCTGTCAAACCGAGTTGAAACGTAAAAGCGGCGTCGAATTTTGTGGGTTTCGAGCTTCTACCCTCATATCCAAGAAAATGGGACTGCGTTGACAGAGTAACCTTTTTGAAATCTTCCACCTGCTCGGCAGTCGCTTCGATCTTGCCCTCCCCTGCTCCGAAGAACCGGTCCGTATGGCGTTTCATTTCAGATATTCGATAGCGGATCTTTTCGATCAACAGTTTTTCCGTCTCGATTTGAGAGACCTTCACGTTTCCATGATCGTCACGGTCCAGGATGAGCATCTCCTGAAGAGCGGGCGGAAGCGAAGCCATCAACTGCGCCGATTCGGCCTTCAAATGCGGCAAAAGGAACTCCCGCTTGTGCTCGAGTGAGGGCAGGTCAGCTATATCCCTCTCATACTCGGCGAGCGCTTTATTCAAATCGGCGATCAGCCGCCTCATCTCCGGAATGAACTCCACCAGCCCCTCAGGCACCAGAATCACACCGTGGTTCAGGCCTTTCAAGCGCCGCAGGGTAATAATTCGTACGATATAATCAACAATGCTGTCCAGGGACATGTTTTTCTCGGCGATTTCCTCCGAGATGAGCGCAATTGCGGGCTTGGTCTGCAGCGCCACTTCAAGGGTGATTTTGCTGGCTGTTCGCCCCATCAGTTTTACAAAATGGTAGTATTTAACGGCAGATGCGGCATCCTGGTTCAGATTTCCCACCAGCTCGGAGAATATCTTCGTGGCTGTATCGAAGCCGAATGAAATGGGTAGATACTTCCCTGCCGCCATATCACCATCGATCGTCTTGGGGATTCCAATCACGCTGCAGTCGATCCCCTCGGTCTCCAGGTACTCCGCTATGAATGCCGCATTCGTGTTGGAATCGTCGCCCCCGACTATCACCAAACCATCGAGCCTGTTTTTGATAACCATCTGCTTGACTTTTTCGAACTGCTCCGGACTCTTGATCTTCGTCCTGTCAGTCCCCAGAAAATCGAAGCCGCCAATATTGATAATGGACTTGATGTTTTCTTTGTTTATCTCGAAGAGGTCCCCTTTGAGCAGGCCTTTGGGCCCCTTCCGCACCCCCAGCATGGTGTTGTCGTTTCCCAGGGCGGCCGAAAGACCGGCGAGCACGTTGTGGCCTCCCGCAGCCGGACCGCCCGAGAAGAGCACAGCAACCCTTTTCCCCTTGACACTGTAGGATTCATCTGCGGCGACGGCCTCCAAAACGATGCTTCTGCTTCGTGAGATCATCTTCGGAAAGGCCTGTGCGATTCTGTCGTGCCCCTCGCAAATAAGGGTCATGCCGGTTTCTTTGAAAACGGCAGGCCTTATTTTGCCGTCTTGTCCCAGGAAAACGGAGCTGACGGGAATCGGAAGCTTTCGAATTCTTTCTTCAAGAGGAGAGTGCTTTCCGGCCGACTGGCTAACTTTCGAGGATAAATCCACGGGTTTCCCTTCATCTGTTTTTGTCATAATTCAGTCCGGCGCTCCGGTTATTTGCATATAGTAATTATAAGATTTGTGACAATTCCTCAAAACTATAATTACATATCCCCGGAAGACAACCCATGACCAGCAGTGAACAGTGAGCGGTGAGAAACTGAATACCCAAATCCTAATTGGTTTAATACGTCTTCGCTTGCGAACTGTATATCGGTCTGCTATTGCTTAATCCTGCATATGGCGGGACTGCGCACTAATGTGCGCAGCGGTTTTTTTACAGGTTTTTTTAAGATGGATTGAATTACCCTATTTTTATAGTGCATCTTAGGAGGAATAATCATGTTTAGGGACCACAGCATCGGGTTCATAGGCGGGGGAAACATGGGGGAGGCGTTAATTCGCGGTCTGATCGCCGCCTCCCTTTTTCCCGCCGAAAAAGTTTTCGCTTATGACGTAATTCCGACGCGTATTCAATACCTGGAGAAGGAATTCGGAATAACGGGACGCCACAGCATCGGAGAGCTTGCCGAATCGAGCAGCATTATCATGCTTGCCGTAAAACCACAGGTAATGTCCCAAGTGTTGGATACGCTTCGTGCTCACCTCTCGCACAAGCCGCTCGTCATATCCATTGCGGCCGGAATTGCGCTTTCAATCCTTGAGGGGGGGCTGCCGGACGAGACCTCTGTAGTAAGGGTCATGCCCAACGCCCCTGCCCTTGTCCAGCAAGGGGCCTCCGCTCTTGCGCGAGGAAAGGCAGTTTCCCCTGCGCAGATGGAGATGAGCCTCGCGCTTTTCCGCGCTGTTGGCAAAGCGGTGGAAGTCGAGGAGAAGCTGATGGACACCGTGACCGGTCTTAGCGGAAGCGGACCGGCATATGTTCTGCTCGTAATCGAGGCCCTTATCGATTCCGGGGTCTTCATGGGACTGCCCCGGCAAACCGCGCGGGAATTGGTAATCCAGACGGTTATCGGGACTTCCATGATGCTCGAGAGCACGGGAAAGCACCCTGCGGAACTAAAGGACATGATAACATCTCCCGGGGGAACTACGATCCACGGGCTGCAGGTCCTGGAATCATATTCACTCAGGGGTGCTTTGATGGAGTGCGTGGAAGCAGCCTCACGCAGGTCGACCGAACTCGGGATGAGCTAGTTTCCATCCGGGAGTTTCCGAATGGACATGAGCTAAATCACATCTGCAAACGAGAGTCATCTCCAATGCCGGCCATTATTGCCTAAATTCAGACGAGCACTGGCTAGAAGGTGGCCGTGTGTCTATATTCTCATAAGACGATTTTCCGTCAGCTAGTGTCCATCCGAAAACACCGGATGACGCACCTGCAGTTTCCGATCCGGAAAGGAGGGATTTTTCGTTCTGGCTAGGAAATCGAGGGCTTGTGCGGAGGCGTACATGGGTACGCCGCACAAAAAAGCCCGAAGATTGACACCGCCAGTGCGGAAAAGAACCCTTTGCGGACGGAAACCGGCTCGAGCTTCGCAGTGACCAGGAGGTTTGCAGATGCTCCCCATAGAGTTGGATCACAAGGTTCTGAATTCCGTGCCGGTCCCTGCGTATAAATCGATAAACAGAGTATTTGAGACCTTTCAGACCATACTGAGTCAAAATACCATACCTTATTTCAGAAACGACCGAGGGGTGAGCCTTGTGCAGCTTGCGGACCTTCGCCAGTCTATCATCTTCCGCCGCATGGAGGACGAGGAAAACAAGATATTGTTGCCGACGCTGCTTTTACGTCAAAAAAGGAGCTGGACCATCCTGATACATGAGAACCTGTTGGATTACCTGGCCCATATTCTTTCGTACCGGCCGGAGTTCAAAGAGCCGGCTGGAGCCCTGAAAGAGCGAGGGATGCTCAAATTTTCCGAGTTTCTTTTGCGACACCATTTCGAGCATCTTGTCTTTCCCAACGCAAGCGAGTTTGACGTCATCCGCTCTGATATCGAGTTTGCGGCAACATGGGGGAAAAGGGACCCAAAAGGTTACCAGGCATTTCTGGAAGTACTGAGCAATCCGGTAAACGGAATAATCGGGAAGAATTATGTCGAGCTGCTGGAGAGGACTCAACGCCCCGACGAATTCGATTTCAGGCTGGGGCGAATAACTGCAGCTTACTCCAGACACCTTGCCGACTTACCCGGAAACTTACTTGTCGATCTTTTTGCAGACCTGGATTTGGAAATGAAGCTGCGGGTTCTGAGCCATATTTACCGCAACAGTCTCATCTCCGGACACGCACTTTCAAAAAAAACGTCAGATCTGAGGAAAGTCCTGCGGTTGTTTGCCATTACCATTCACCACGATTCAATCGAAGGGATGGAGCTGTTCAAAGCGTTCAGGAAACGCTGGGGGGCAGCCGCACTTTTAAAAGAGCTTGATATTTCGCCAAATTTGGACCAAGAAATACCTGTGCCTCAGCTTTTCGATACTTTCAAAAAGAATCTGGAGGTTTTTGTGGAACCAGGAGACATCATAGACAGACAGGAAGCTCAGCCAGTGTTCCCCCAACCCAGAACGGAGCCGGCGCCCCCGCCGCCAAAGACTCTCAAAGAGCGCATGGATGATGCTCGAACCGACCCTGACATACCGCAAGCGGTAACCGAGCTGATTGAAAAGAATAAGATGAACGCGGCAGGGCAAAGCGGCGCAAAGTACACCGAACTGATTGAAACCCTGCTCGCAATTCCCTGGGGGAAAATAAAAAATATCTGGGTAACTCCGGAAGAGTTTGACGAAGGACTTAACCGTTCGCATTACGGCCTGAAAACGCCAAAGGAAATAATATCGGATTTTTTTGCGAACCTTATCTGGCGATATCAGCATTTCAAAGAATCTGAGAGAAGACACTGGCACAGGACCGGGAGCGCCCTTCTTTTTGTGGGTCCTCCGGGAGTGGGCAAGACTTCTCTGGCGATTTCCATCGCGCGCAATCTCGGCATTCCTTACCATAAGATTTCACTGGGCGGCATGAGGGACGAGGCAGACATCCGGGGCTACGGGTTTACCTATGAGGGCTCAAAACCTGGCCTCATCGTTCAGGGCCTGATAAAGATGGGCGTTATGAACGGGATGTTCATAATGGACGAGGCGGACAAAACGGAAAAGTTCGCAATCGCCACCCTGCTGGAGATACTCGACCCGGAGCAGAACCACCTTTTCCACGACAAGTATGCCCAGAGTACAATCGATATAGACCTTTCGAACTGCCATTTCATTCTCACCGCCAACACAATCGACACGGTCCCGTCGGCTATTATCAACCGATGTGAGGTCATTTTTCTGGACAGGTACAGCGTGGACGAAAAAATCGCCATTGCCAGGGAGTTCCTGGTCCAGCGTATTCGGGAACGCTACCTGATCGGGCAGGATGAAATTTTCTTCGACCCCGAGGAGGAGAGCGAGATCCTGAGGCACCTTATCCGCGATTACACCTCGGAAGCGGGTGTACGCGACCTCGAACGCATCATGCGCACACTTTTTCTCCGCACCCAGCGCAAGGAGATCATGGCCAAGGGCAAAAGCTCGATAAAACTTGACCTTGTTAAAATACACAAATATCTCAATGCGCCGATTCACCAGCGCCTTATTAACGAAGATGACCGCATCGGCGAGATGATGGCCCTTGGGGTCAACATGGAGATGGGGATCGGCACCCTGATCCCCATTCAGGCAACCCCGGTGCGGACCGGCCATGAGAGAATGAACGGCTCCCAATCTTACCTGAGTATGGTCCATACCACCGGAAATATCGAGCGCGTGATGGACGAGAGCCGAAAGGTGGCCTCGACCGCCATCCTCCACCTCTCAAAAGAGCTGGGCATAGATGCTGATGACATGTCCACTCCGGTGCACCTGCACTTTATGGGCGGCTCGACCAGAAAGGACGGCCCTTCAGCCGGGGCCGCCATCGCCCTTGCATTGACTTCGCTTTTCGGGAATCGAAAAATCCGCCGCGACGTCGCCGCAACCGGCGAAATCGATACCCAGGGCCGGGTTACCAACATAGGCGGGATGGGAGTAAAACTGGAGACCGCATATGCAGCGGGCTGCAAGACCCTGATCATCCCAAGGGAAAATCTAGCCGGGACCGAAGGCATAGACAGACTCCCCGACGCCCTGAAGAAGGAACTTCAAATCCTGACTTACGACCAGTGGCAAGGCAGCCACGAACCGTTCGACTACTCTCGACACGTACTCCAGGTCGTCGCAGTTGACGATATTGTCCAGGCCTCGCATGTGGCTTTTATCGAACAGGAAGAAATCGATTCGCTGGACCGTCTTTTTGAGGAGCACGCGCAAAAAGCGCTGGCCGAGGTTGCCTCCGAAGGTTTCAGGGAGCTGAGGGTAGTCTACCTGGATAACCCCGACGAGACCGATCCGGGACAAACCGGCGCCGATCTCTGCCTGGAAAATCACGGATGCAGCGTCCTGGTCCGAAGTGATTTTAAGGAAGAAATCTTGAGGAAACTGGACGAACTGTCCGTGAAAAGCATCATAAGGGAATTTGACCCGAGTATGGAGCGGCTGGTTGACGTGCTGAGGGAAACAAGAATAGCCTGCGGGGAGGACTATTCCTCACTGCCGCTCAGGATATCGCTGATAGCTCCTCTACCCTTTCTAAGAAAAGAGGTAATCCGTCCTGAAGACCTTGAACGGGATGCAGTTTTTGTGGGCCTTCGGATTTTCGCCAACTGCTGCACAGCGGAAAATGTTCCTGTCCGGGACTGCCGCACCATACTCGCCAGGTCTCTTTCCTACCTGGTGAAGCTCACGGACGAATTGCTGGAAGAATGCCCCTTCCTGGCTAAAAAGGATGGAATCTACGCCCCAACGGTCGCATTCATTCCGGAGAAATACCGGCTCGACGGGCGCCGGGCCGAAGAAATTCTCGACCGCTGCCTTTCGAAATGGCTGAATATAGTTGAGAAAAGCAAAGAAGAGCCGGAGGCGCCTATGATCCTGCCCGGGATGAAACTATAAGAAGGGGTTTAGGGGTTTTCAATCCTCAATTCCTAAATCCCACTGAAGCGGGTATAAGAGACAGCGATGAAGGCCGAACGTTGGATGCCAAGGAAGTTCGTAAAAGATTTGGTTTGCCGGCGTTAAGGTGCAATTGAACACGGACGAAAAAACCGGCAAAGCCCGGAGTACCGGAGCACGCGGTTCTTTGAGAAGTGGGAGGACGTATGGTTAAAGACGGCCAACTTCTGTCCGAATTCAACAAGGCATATCTTAGGAAAGAAAAATCCGATTACTTTGAATCCCTCAAACTGTTTGAAGAAATGTGGAAGGAAGGCGTTCAACTTGGGGTGCTTCCGCTGAAAGATCCCCTCGAGGGCATCGAAGTGGATATAAGGATCGCCAAGATATTAAATCATGTTCAATGAACTTATCATCAGAATCTCACGCGCACTGAAACAGAACAACCTGCCTTATATGATTATCGGGGGGCAGGCAGTACTGCTCTATGGCATGCCGAGAATGACCAAGGATATAGATATCACGCTCGGAATAAATATCGATGAACTGGAGAGCGTCCTTAAAGCAGTCAAGGACGTCGATCTCGATGTCATCCCGGAAGATTACAGGGTTTTTGTGCAAAAAACATTCGTCCTTCCAGCCAGAGATAGAAGCACCGCCATAAGGGTTGATTTTATCTTTTCTTTCACCCCTTATGAGAGACAGGCTATCGAAAGGGCAAAGCCCATTTACTTTCAGGATGCTCCGGTAATGTTTGCGTCTGTTGAGGACGTGATCATCCACAAGGTCTTTGCCGGCCGGCCAAGAGACCTTGAAGACGTCCATTCAATAATCGTTAAGAATCCTGATTTTGATCGCGAGTACACGAGGAAGTGGTTGAGAGAATTCGACCGGTCGATGGAATCGGGCCAATTTGTCGGGGTCTTCGAGGATATTTTGAAGGCGGCAGGATAAAGATTCAGGAATTAGGAGATTTAGGGATTTTTCAATTCCTCAGCTTCCCAATTGATCATTTTTCGAATTCCTCAATTCCTAAAATCCTTCAATTCCTTAAATTAAAGCGCTCTCAGGCGTTGCCTGGAACTCTAAGTTCGGTGTTCAGTCTTTTGATCAGTATCTCAGTTGACCACAGGTGGACACCGATGTTCCGGAGCTCATCTTTCCCCCGCTGATATATCCCCGATACAGCGTCTTCAACAAGGACAATTCGGAAATCCCGTTCGCTCGCCTCGTATATCGTTGTGCGAGGACAGTTGGGGAAATTGCAGCCACAGACAACCAATGTGTTGACCTGCAATCCTTCGAGATGATCGTGCAAGGGGGTCCCAAAGAATGCGCCCCACCGCGGCTTATAGATGACAACCTCTCCGGGTCCCAACGTCTGAATCCCTCCCCCGAGCAGATGAGGACAGTTAAGCTTAGTATACGCTGTGGGGAGAAGCTCCTGAACCAGTTCGGCGCCGGCTGATCCGGGGCGTACCAGTTCTTTTCCGCTCTGGATAAATTCTCGACGGCAGAGGTCCACGTTGGATCCATCGCTGAGGTATAACCGGACTAGGTGGACTATGGGTCTTCCGCTTGCGCGATAGGCGTTGAGCAGTTTTACGATATAGGGCACAACGTTCACCGTTCCGGGAATCTCGGCCGGCGAGCCAGGCAGGGAGAAGTCGCGTTGAACGTCAATGGTCACGAGCGCCGAGTTGGACAGATCCGGGTTTGTATATTTCATCTCTTGCCCTGAATGATGCTTCAAGTTGAATGCTATGCGTCCGAACCGCATTTTGGAGCCGGATTCTTCCCGAAAAAACTTCTTGAGCAACCCCAAAGCCTGCAAAACCATACCACTTAATAATCGAGCGGACAAGAGGCACGCCAATGGGGCTTCCAAATAGCATGAGACGGTATGGCCGGAAAATGATATATGGGATGGATATTGATCGAAACCGGGCTCAAAGAGGTGTGTTATGACTAAAAGTGGCAAGTTTGCCAGCGAGCGAGTTGCAATTGATCGGGAAAGAGCGAAGGTACTTGCCTGCGGCCGAACGATTCCCGAGGAGATTGAATCGATCAGAAAATATGGAAACCATGGGATGAGTCCGGTTCTCCGAGCCGGAGTTCTGGCAGCACACGGTATTGCAAAACCCAAGGCCAGGGCGGAGAACGGCATCTTTTTCGGTTGTTACAGGCCCTTCACAAGTCCGTTCCTGTTGCGTGACTACATCAGGCTGCTGGATCTGCTGAGCGTGGACCATACCCATTTTGACCGTGAATATTGTTGCGGGTGGCCCTTGATTGTGGAGAGCACAGGAGAAGAACTCGACCGTGCCCGAACACTCAGCCTGGAATTCAATCAGCTCAACCTCGACCTTGCCCGCCAAAAAGGAGCGACCACCCTGGCTTATTGTTGTGTCGGGTGCGCGCATGCCGCGAAACATGCCTTTAAGGATGCCACGGACACTCACGTTTACATTGTCGACCTGATTCTCGACAAGATTGAGAATCACCGGCTCAAAATGAAACCGGCGGTGATTGGATACTTTGAAGGGTGCCACACCATCCATCGCGCTCTCTATCCCGGAACATTCCTGAATTGGGATCGATACCGTAAGCGATTGGATGGGATCGAAGGCTTAAAGGTCGTTGATCTGCCGAAGAACCATTGCTGCAAGGAGTCTGGCGGCAACGTCGTGAAAAAGGCTACGGAACTGAACCTGGACAAGATCGTTTGCACCTGTAACTGGTGCTATAGTTCGCTAAAGGAAAAAGCCACGAGCATGTTGGCTGTGATGAGCCTGCCGGAACTCCTCCTGCAGTGTCTGGAAAACCATTGAAGAGGCCGGCCTATACCTTGGGCAAACAAAAGAGGCGCGCGACATGCAGAGATTTGACGAATTCACCCGCTCTTAATTCACCCGCTCTTAACTCACCCATTCACCCATTCATATTATTTTTAGCTTTTCGTCGCTTTTCCAATGGTTTACTATAACCGGCGTTTAGGAGTCCGACGTCCTGGCCGAGGCTATGGTGGTTTTTATTCGTGATAATCCGTGTTATCCCTGGCCAGGTTTAGGAGTATGATGCCCGAGCCGGGGCTGGTGCCCATTCTCTACGCTCTGCGAGGAGTGGATTTTTTACGCCGATGAAGATAAAATCCGGAATACTGGTCAAGCTTTTTGCCTGGTATCTTTTAGCCTGCCTTATTTTCTACGGGACCATTCTTTCTCTTTT
>Ga0187862_10000246_pt1 | contig 62942 bp, 57 predicted proteins | sample June2016WEW_10_1_FD_133003 | JGI IMG/M metagenome (GOLD analysis project Ga0187862, IMG submission 133003) | Peatland microbial communities from SPRUCE experiment site at the Marcell Experimental Forest, Minnesota, USA - June2016WEW_10_150 | ecosystem: Environmental > Terrestrial > Soil >... | reverse complement strand
TCAGGCCATCGATGCGGTCGTAGGCAACGGCGTCGCGTATTTCTCGGCCGCCGGTAATGACGGAAACGCGTCTTACGAGAACACGGCGCCGAAATTCGGCACCACGGCCGTAGCCGCGGGCTTACCGAACGCCGGCGAGTATCTGCTCAATTTCGATCCCACGGGTAATACGACGACGACGGGTTTGCAGCTGACGATCGCGCCGCAAGCGCCGGGCCAATTCCTCGGGATCGTCGTCGAGTGGGACCAGCCCTATGTGACAGGCGCGCCGAGCAGCGGCGGGGCGACGAGTCAGATCGACGTCTGTGTGACGGGCACACCATCGGCGATGGCGGAGTATCAGTTGATCACCGATGGCGATCCGAACTACACGGGTCCTCCGGTGACCTGCACGGGCCCAAACGCGACCGGCTCCGATCCGGTTCAAATTATGATCGTCGGTAATCCCGCGAATACGACGATTACTACCAATGACGGCGACACGGTCCAAGAGACGCTGAACGTTCAAGTCGGGCTCGCCAACGGGACTGCCCCGCCGGGTCGCATCATCGTCTCGGTCGAGACCGACGGGCAGACGAATCCTGCACCGATCAGCAGTCAGTTCGCGACCAATAGCGCGAGTCTCCAAGGACATCCCGGTGCCGCGGGCGCCGCGGCGGTTGCAGCTGCGTTTTATTTCGATACGCCGCTGTGCGACACGACGCCGGCCGCAGTGGAACCGTTTTCAGCGCTCGGCGGCGCGCCGATTCTGTTCGATAGCACAGGTACGCAGCTCGCAACGCCGGTCACGCGCCAGAAGCCGAATTTCGTCGGTCCCGACGGCGTCAATAATACGTTCCTGGGTTTCACGCTCGCGAGCGGCGGCATTACCGGCACCAACGGATTGCTGAACACGACGATCACGCAATGCCAGAACGATCCGAGCTATCCGAATTTCTTCGGCACTTCGGCGGCGACGCCGCACGCGGCCGGCATCGCGGCGCTGATGCTGCAGGCGAACCGCACGCTGACGCCGACGCAGATCTATGCGGCCTTGGAAACCAGCGCGCTGCCAATCGGGACGGTGCCGACGAGCGGCGGCGCCGGCCCCATCTACAATTTCAATGCGGGCTACGGATTCATTCAGGCGGATGCGGCGCTAGCGTCGGTGCCGCCGGGCGCGCCGATACTGTCGTTGTCGGCGTCGTCCGTGACGGTCGGGGTTGCCTCGACACTCACCTGGTCATCGACAAATGCGACGACCTGCACGGCGACCGGTAGTTGGACGGGCATGCAAAACACCAGCGGCACGCTGAAAATCACGCCGACGGCGGTGGGCAGCTATCCGTATTCCTTGACCTGTACCAATTTGGTTGGCACATCGACGGCGGCCACTGTCACGCTTAGCGTCGCGGCGCCGGCGGTTCCGGCGGCCCCGACGCTGTCGCTATCCGCGAATTCGATCGTCGTGGGTAGCTCCGCGACGCTCAGCTGGTCTTCGAGCGATGCTACTGGTTGCACGGCCTCGGGTAGTTGGAGCGGCGCGCAGGCGACGAGCGGCAGCCTGGTGGTGACGCCGGCAGCCACGGGCGCCTACACCTACTCGCTGTTCTGCTCTAATGTCACGGGGGCGTCGCCTTCGAGCTCCGCCACGCTGACGGTGACGGCGGCGCCGAGTTCCGGCGGCGGTGGCGGCGCTCTCGATGAACTCACGCTGATCGGCTTGGGCGCGCTCGGGTTCGCGCTGCGCCGGCGTGCGCTCGGCGAGGCTGCGCGTAGCTCAGGAATCTCGATCTGAATTGACCGCAGTCGCTGTGCTCAGCGAGCCGCGTTGCGCTCAGCGTGCCGCTCAGTTGCTCGAACAGGTCGTCTTCGCATACGCGTGCACGGCCGTGTCACTATCGAGCGCGGGCCTGTCGGCATTACCGCATAGGCGCGAACTCGCATCGACGCTGACCGCGGTCCACGAGACATGCGCCTTGCCGTCCGCGCCCAGCGTGACCGTGATCGGCACGGAACTGAAGCCGTTGATGCGCTGGCCGGTGACGACGACGCGCGGCGGTACGCTGTTCATGTCGTAAACGGTCACGATGATATCGCTGGTATTGTCGTTGATGATCTTGATCTGAACGCCGTCGTCGGCGAGCGCTGCGGCGCCGGCGAACACGAGCGCCAGCGCACCGACGTTGAAACCTCGCAGCTTGCGTAAATTCATGTCTCGCACCTCTAAGGCCGTGCAATCGCGCGATTCAGGCTCGAGCCTAACGTGTTGCGTCCATGCAGAGTAGCCGCCATATTCCCTTATTTATGTCGGAAATGCGCCTACACGAGGCCTCTCAGATGATCGTCGGTTCCTCGACCCGGCGTTAGGGCGGATTGCCGACTGCGTAGGAAATTCGGTAAATGAGGCCCGCGCCGTCGTCGCTCATCAGCAGCGAGCCGTCCGCGAGCTCGGTCGTGCAGACCGGGCGGCCCCAGGCGTTGCCGTCATCGACGATGAAGCCGGTCAGGAAATCCTCGTAATCGCCGGTCGGCACGCCGCCGTGCATGCGCATGCGCACGATCTTGTGGCCGGTTCTGAAGGCGCGATTCCAGGAGCCGTGAAAGGTCACGAAGCCGTCGCCGACGTACTCGGCCGGGAATGCGGATGCACCGCCGGTCGCCGTATAGAAAGTCAGGTCCAGCGGCGCGGAATGCGATTGGTACAACACGTCCGGAACCGTGACGTGCGTCCGCAGGTCGGGCCGATCGCCGCGTAAGCGCGGATCCTCGTTGGCTCCGAGGTAGTACCACGGCCAGCCGTAGAATGCGCCTCGTTTGACGCGCGTCGAGTAATCCGGCACCAGATCATCGCCGAGATTGTCGCGTTCGTTGGTCGTGCACCAGAGATCACCGGTCACGGGCTGGCGCGTCAAGCTGACGCAATTTCGCAGGCCGGTCGCGAACAGGCGCCCCGGTCGCTTCGATCCGACCTCGAACACCAGAACAGCCGCGCGGTCGGTCTCGCTGCCCCACGCGGCGCCCAGGCCATGCTGCGCCTCCCAACGCCGGATCTCGCTCGGTGTTTTCTTCGGCATCGACTCGGCGATATTGGAGCCCGATCCAACCGAAACGAATAGGCGTCGGCCATCGGGCGAGAAGACGATATCCCGCGTGGAATGGCCGCCCGTATCCGGCAGAGTGGCGACGATCTCGGGCTCGCTTCGCGCGCTCGAGTCGCCGGTCGCGTACGCATAGCGCACGACGCGATTGGTTTGCGCGACATAGACCCATTGCGGATGGTCGGCATCCGGATAGAACGCGAGCCCGAAGGGACGCTTGAGTCCCTGCGCGAAAACCGTGCGGCTCGCGGCCCCGCCATTGTCGGGGTTGGGCCGCAGCACCGTGACGCGGCCGCCGTCGATCTCGCTGAGGATGATGTCGCCGTTTGCCGCGACCAACATCTTGCGCGGTCCGGCGAATTTCGCCGCGAATACCGCGATGTGAAATCCGGCGGGCAGCGACAACTGGGCATCGGCGGGCCGCTCGACCAACTTCGGGTGATTGCTTGCCGAAGCCGACGCATGCGGCGGCGGCAGCGTCGCGATATCGATGTGATGCAGGCGGCCCGGATAGTCCTTGCGCCAGTCGGCCGCTTCCATCGCCGAGGCCGCGCCGAGCGCTGCCGCCGCTTCGCGCGGGGTCGATGGCGCCGCGCCCGCCGCGAGGCTCGCAAAATACGCGATCAAATCGCCGCGCTGTGCGTCGTCGGGCACGGCGACGGGCATCGCGGTTCCCGGCACGTTCGTGCTCGGCGATGCGAGGAAGCGATCGAGCGTCGCCGCATCCCAAGTCAGTCGCGCGTCGCGCAGAGCTTGTGTGTAGGTGAACGTCGAGTCGCCGGCCGCGCGGCGTCCGAAAACGCCGATCAGGGACGGTCCCTGCGCTCCGCCCTGATCGCCGGGGGCTGCCGTATGACAAATCGAACATTGCTGCAAAAATACGCTTCGACCGGCGGTTGCATCGCCGGCACGCGCGGGTGCCGACGATAGGCATACGGCCAAACAGACCATGAGCTTGGCCAGCGAGACCGCGGTCCTCGGCTCATAGAGCCGCGCCCGGCATGCAAGCTCGTTCATTCTTGCAGCGCCTCCTCCTCGCGTAATGCGGGGCTCTTTTTTTTCGCCCTGCGTAATCAGACAAGAACTGCGGGCGTAGGCCGATCAAAAAAATAAATGTTGCCGCAATAGTTATAGCGGAATGCCCGCGACACCGCAATTCCGCGCGGACTCTGCGGTATCGTTGCGGCAACATGCAGGCCTTGCTGTTTGGCTGGCGGCGGCCTCAACGGCTGCGCGTAGCGGGGCGGCCGCGGCGCCGGCTCGATGGCACGCTGCGATTTGGTGCAGCGATCGAGGCCGGCGCGGAAATCGAGCTCTCATCCGGGCTCCAGGGTTTGCCGAGGCGCTCCTCGATATAGCGGCGCAAGAGCCGGCGCACGACCTGCGAGGGGACGGCGTCTTCCTCCGCGCAGAGGCGCTCGAACACCGCTTTCTTGCGTGGGTCGATGAGTATGGTCAGGCGGGCAGTGCGGTTTTCGCTAGTCACGTGTTAATTGGATTATAATGGAACATGCATTGAAGTTGAATAGGATGATCCGTTCGCCGTGTCCGCGATCCTAGTTTCCCCGCTGTCCGCGATCCTTCTCGTGCTTTGCGCCTGGATGCTGGTCGGGTTTGCGGGGCTGCTGCGCCCGAATAGCGCGGCGTTCGCGTCGCGCGGCCTGTTTCCGCTCGGAGCGCTGCTGGGGCTCGCGCTCGCCGGCTGCGGTCTGTGGGGCCTGCTGACGGCGCCGGCGCAATTGACGCCCGCGCTGTCCGCCATGCAGCAGCTGACCTTGCCGATCGGATTGCCGGATCTTCCGATGCATCTGCGCTGCGATGCCCTCAGCAGTGTCTTTTTGATTCTGTTGGGCGGCGCCGCGGCGGGCATATCCATATTCGGAGCCGGCTACTTTCGCGGTCCGCAGGGGACGCCCGCGGGGCTCCTATGCCTGGAGTACCATGTGTTTCTCGCGAGCATGGGCTTCTTGTTGCTCGCCGATGACGCCTACAGTTTCATGGTTGCGTGGGAAACGATGGCGCTCTCATCGTATTTCCTCGTCGTCACCGATCACCGCGTCGAGGAGATCCGCAAGGCGGGCTTTCTGTATCTGGTCATCGCCCACGTCGGCGCGATCGGCATCCTGCTCTGTTTCGGCGTTCTGCAGGGCGGCAGCTGGCATTTCACGTTCGATGCCATGCGCGAGGCGCATCTGACGCCGGCGGGTGCGGGCATTGCTTTTCTGCTCGCCTTGTTCGGGTTCGGCGCCAAGGCGGGGCTCGTGCCGTTTCATGTCTGGCTGCCGGAAGCGCACCCGGCCGCGCCCTCGCCGGTCTCGGCGCTCATGAGCGGCGTCATGCTCAAGATGGCCGTCTACGGCATGCTGCGCGTGAGTTTCGATTTGCTCGGCGGACTCGCTTGGTGGTGGGGTCTCGTGCCGATAACCCTGGGCATGTTCTCAGCCTTGTATGGGATAGTGTTCGCGGCTGCGCAGACCGACATGAAACGCCTGCTCGCATATTCATCGATCGAGAACCTCGGTATCCTGTTCACCGCAATAGGCCTCGCGCTCGTGTTTCACGGCGTCGGCATGCCGACGCTCGCTGCACTCGCGTTGCTCGCCGTGCTCTACCACGCGGTCAATCACGCATTCATGAAGAGTCTGTTGTTTCTCGGCACTGGCTCGGTGCATCACGCGACCGGCGAGCGCAATCTGGGACGCCTCGGGGGCCTCATCCACCGCATGCCCTGGGTTGCATGGCTCACGCTTATCGGGGCCCTCGCCATTGCGGGCCTGCCGCCGCTCAACGGTTTCGTCTCGGAGTGGCTGTTGCTGCAGGCGTTCCTGTTTTCGCATGAAGTTCCGCATTCCTTCGTCAATATGCTGCTGCCCTTGGGCGCAGGACTGATTGCGCTGGTCGCCGCGCTCGCGGGCTACGTCATGGTGAAATTCTTCGGGATCATCTTTCTCGGGCAAGCGCGCGAAACCGGTCTCGCGCAGGCGCGGGATCCGGGGCTTTTGGAGCGCGCGGGCCTCGCATGGCTCGCGCTCGTTTGCCTTGCGCTCGGCTTGGCTCCCGTGCAAGTCATCGCCGCGCTCGCGCGCGTCGGCGAGCAGTTGCAGATCGGTGCGCTCGCGCAGAGCGGCACGCCGTGGTGGCTGCTCGTGCCGATCAGCGACCGCCAGGCCTCCTATGCGCCGCTCGGGTTCCTGCTGCTGATCGCGACCACGGTGCTGCTGACGATTGTTTTCGTTCGGCGCTTGTATCACCGGCGCGTGAGCACGGTGCCGGCCTGGGATTGCGGCTTTGGGCCGCTCAACGCACGCATGCAGGACACGGCCGAGGGTTTCGGTCAGCCGATTCGCCAGCTGTTCGAGCCATTCTTCGCGATGCGGCGGCATCTGCCTACGCCGTTCGACGCCGCGCCGCGCTATCACGTTGCGATCGGCGACCCCATCTGGAATCTGCTGTATGCGCCGCTCAAGCCGCTGGTGCTGCGCATCGCCGGCGGCGTCGTGTGGTTGCAGCATGGCCGCATCTCGCAGTATCTCGCCTACGCCTTCGTGACCCTCGTCGTGTTGTTGGCGCTCGTGCTGTGAAGCCCATCGAATTGTTCACGCAGGTACTCGAGGTCGCCGCGGCGCTTGTGGCGGCGCCGCTGTTTCTCGGCTGGGTCAACCAATGCCGAGCATGGCTGCAGAATCGGCGGGCGCCGAACGTGCTGCAGGTCTATCGCGGCATTCACAAATTGTTTCACAAGGATGCGGCGATCGCCGCGGGCGCATCGCCGCTATTCCGTCTGGCACCCTATATTGTGTTCGGAACCATGGTGGCGGCTGCGGCGATCATTCCGTCGATGGGCACGCGATTGCCGTTCGCGACGGCCGCGGATGCGATCGCGCTGGTCGGTTTGTTCGCCACCGCCCGCGTCTTTATGGCGTTGGCGGCGATGGATATCGGCACGCCGTTCGGCACGCTCGGCGCACGGCGCGAGATGATGGTCGGGTTTCTCGCGGAGCCCGCGCTGCTCATGGTGATTTTCGTGGCTTCGCTGATTTCGATGACGACCGCGCTGCCGCTGATATCCGAGCGCCTGGCGACCCAGGCTCTGTCCTTGTCGCCGAGCCTGGCGTTTACCGGCATAGCCTTCACGATGGTGCTGCTCGCCGAGAATGCGCGCATCCCGATCGACAATCCGCAGACGCACCTCGAACTGACGATGATTCACGAGGCGATGCTGCTCGAGTACTCGGCGCGACACCTCGCTCTGATGGAATGGGCCGCCGCGCTCAAGCTGTTCAACTACACCTGCATCGGTTTCGCGCTTTTCATTCCGTGGGGCGCGGCCATGGGCGAGGCGGGACCCGTGGAGCTGCTCGGCGCAATTCCGGTATTGGCGCTCAAGCTCGTCGTCGCGGGCGTCGCGCTCGCGCTGGTCGAGACGGTGTCGGCGAAGCTGCGCGTGTTCCGCGCACCCGAATTCCTGGCAACCGCGTTCTTGTTCGCGGTGCTGGGCCTGCTCGTGCACATTTTGCTGGGAGACTAGGCGATGAGCGCCGCAACATTCGTTCTGCAATTGCTCAACAGCTTGGCGGCATTGTTGCTGCTGCTGTCGTTCGCGATGCTCGCGCAGCGGCGCGTGGTGACGCTCGTCGACCTGCTCGCGATGCAGGGGGCCGTGCTCTGCGCGGCCACCCTGCTGCTCGCTTGGCGCACGGGTGAAACCAATCTCTACATTTCCGCGGCATTGACTCTCGGCCTCAAAGTCATCTTTCTGCCCTGGCTGCTGCATCGGCTGATCCGGCGTCTGGGCGTGTATTGGGATACCGACACGCTGCTGAATATTCCGGGCACGATGCTCATCGGCTTGGTCGTCGTCGTGTTCTCCTTCGGCTTGGCGCAGCCGATCACGGCGCTCGCAAGCACCGCAACGCGCAGCGCCATCGGCATCGCGGTCGCCGTGATTCTGCTCGCGTTCCTGACGATGATCACGCGCCGCAAAGCGATGTCTCAGGTGATCGGCTTCCTGTCGATGGAAAACGGCCTATTCTTCGGCGCGATGAGCGCGACCTACGGCATGCCGATGGTCGTGGAGATGGGCGTCGCGCTCGATGTGCTCGTCGCGATGCTGGTGCTCGGCGTGTTCTTCTTCCAAATTCGGGATCAGTTCGACAGCCTGGATCTCGAACGCCTGGAGTCCCACGAGGAGGAACCGTAGCGTGGTGTTTTACGTATTGATCGGCACACCGCTGCTGGGCGCGCTCGTCATGATGTGGTTCGGAGCCCGACGCTGGGCGCCCGAGGCCAATGTCGTGTTCAGCGCAATCACGCTGCTCGGCGCTTGTGCGCTGAGCGCGCGCGTCGTCGTCGAGGGAAATTTGACGTTTCTGCACGATCAGTTTTTCATCGACCCGTTCAATATCTTTCTGGCGACCCTGACCGCCTTCGTCGGGCTGACGACGGCGCTGTTCTCACGGCCTTATATGCGCATTGAAATCGCGCGGCGGCACATCAAGAAACGCAGGCTGCGGCTCTACCACAGCATGTACCAGATGTTCCTGACGACGATGCTGGTTGCGCTGACGACCAACAATCTCGGCCTGTTGTGGGTCGCGATGGAGGCCGCGACGCTCTCGACGGTGCTGCTCGTGACGTTTTACCAAACGCGGGCGAGCATCGAGGCGGGGTGGAAATATTTCATTCTCTGCGGCGTCGGTATCGCGCAGGCGTTGTTCGGCACGATCCTCGTCTATATCGCCGCGGAGAAAGTCCTGGGCTCGCAGGGCGTCAATGCGCTGTTGTGGACGCACCTCAATGCCGTCAAAGGGCAACTCGAACCGCGCGTGCTCAGTCTCGCGTTCGTCTTCCTTCTGGTCGGTTACGGGACCAAAGTCGGATTGGCGCCCTTGCACAATTGGTTGCCGGACGCGCATGCAGAGGGCCCTACACCGATTTCCGCGGTGCTGTCGGGGCTGTTGCTGAATGTGGCGATTTACGCGGTCGTGCGCTGCAAAGTGCTGGTCGAGGGATCGCTGCATCAGCCCTGGCCGGCCCAAATGCTAATGGGATTCGGGATCGTCTCGGTGGTGGTCGCCGCGTTTTGTCTCTGGCGCCAGCGAGACATCAAGCGGCTATTCGCGTATTCGTCGATCGAACACATGGGCATCATTACGTTTGCATTCGGCATGGGCGGGCCGGTCGCGAATTTCGCGGCGTTGCTGCATATGACCGTGCACTCGTTGACCAAATCCGCGATTTTCTTCACGGTCGGACACGCGACGCAAAAATCCGGCTCGCAGCTCATGGACGGCATTCGCGGGCTCGTGACCGTCAGCCCGGCGGTCGGTTGGGGCCTCATGATCGGTTCCCTGGTCATCCTCGGCATGCCGCCGTTCGGCGTATTCGCGAGCGAGTTCCTGATTTTGACGACCGCGATGCGCGAACAACCCTGGGCGACCCCGCTGTTGCTGGTTGCGCTCGGCGTCGCATTCGCAGCGATTTTCGGACGCGTTCAACCGATGGTGTTCGGCGAGACGACCGCGAAACGTTTGCCGCATCCGCCCGCGTTGATGCCGATATTCTTCCATCTGGCCTTGGTGCTGCTGTTGGGTCTGTTCATTCCGCCGTATCTCGCCGATTGGTACCGTGCAGCGGCGCGCTTGATCGGAGGAGGCTGAGATGCTCGTCGCGCCCTGGTTCGAAGCGAGCTCGGCGCTGGCCGGCGCGCCGGGCGCGCGCAAGCTCTGGGTGTCCGGCGATCAATGGCGCGAGGCCGCGCAAGCTTTCGCGTCGGCGGGCGGCCGGCTGCTCGCCTTGTGGGCCGACCAGACGGCGGCGGCGGACCTCGAGCTGCATGCGGCGTTTTCCGCGAGTCCGGGCGTGCTCGTGCTCGACTTGCGGGCGGGCGAGAGTGCCGTTGCCGGCGATGCGGCCGCCGACGCCGTTGCCCAATATTCCGGATTGCAAGACTTGTTTCCCGCGGCGAGCCGCATGCAGCGTGCCGTCGCCGACCAATTCGGCGTCTATTCCACGGACGCCGATCGGCGCCCTTGGCTCAAGCACGCGGAGGGGTCCGGCGGCTACCCGTTCGTGCGCGTCGAGGGCGATGGCGTGCATGAGATCCCGGTCGGCCCGGTGCACGCCGGCATCATCGAGCCGGGTCATTTTCGATTTTCCGTCGTCGGCGAAAAAGTCCTGAGGCTCGAGGAGCGTCTGGGATACGTGCACAAGGGCATCGAGCGTCGCTTCACCGAATTGTCGGTTTACGATGCGCACCGGCTCGCGGCGCGCGTCTCGGGCGATACGGCCGTTGGGTTTTCATGGGCCTATGCGCAAGCGCTCGAGGGCCTTTCGCAGACCGAGGTGCCCATGCGCGGCGCATGGTTGCGCGCGCTTTGCCTCGAACTCGAGCGCGCCCAGAACCATCTCGGCGATCTTGGCGCGCTCGGCAACGACGCGGGATTCGCATTCGGACTCGCGCAGTTCTCGCGTCTCAAGGAACTGCTGCTGCGCGCCTGCGAAACGGCTTTCGGACAGCGTTACTTGCTCGATGCGATCGTGCCGGGCGGCATGAACGCCGATTTGCCGGCGGCGGGCGCCGCGGCGCTGGCGCAATGCGCGCAAATGATCGGCGCCGAGACCGCGCTGCTGCGTGACATCTACGATGAACACTCGGGTCTGCGCGGGCGATTCGTCGGCGCCGGCGTCGTCACGCCCGCTCTCGCGGCGCGTCTCGGACTGATTGGACTAGCGGGCCGCGCGAGCGGCCAGGCCTACGATCTGCGCATCGACATGCCCGGCGTTCCCTACGGCGAGCTCGAACCGAGGAAATTCGGCGGCACGGCCGGCGACGTCGCGGCGCGCGTGGCGATCCGCTTCGATGAACTATTGGAGTCCTGCCGGCTCGTGCTCCGGATCATCGAGGGATTGCCGGCGGGCGCTCACCGCGTTGCCGTGCCGCCGCCGCCAGCGCACGAGCTCGGGCTGGGCCTCGTCGAGGCATGGCGCGGTCCCGTGCTGGTCGCGCTCGTCGCGGGTCCCGCCGGCAGCATACGCCGCTGTCATCCGCACGATCCGTCGTGGCAGAACTGGCCGGTGCTCGAGCACGCGATCATCGACAACATCGTGCCGGATTTTCCGTTGATCAATAAATCGTTCAATCTTTCGTATAGCGGCCACGACCTTTAAGATGCCGCAAGCGAGACCAGCATGCTGAAGACCCTGCGCCAAATCGGGCGCGTCGGGATCGTGACCGAAGCGCCGCCACCCTGCGACGACAGCTTGCGGCTGCGCGCGGAGTTGCAGGCCAATATCCTGGAAATCATGGGGCGCGCGCTGTGCATCCGCGCGGTCGACGCGGGATCCTGTAATGGCTGCGAACTCGAAATTCACGCTCTCAACAATCCGATCTACAACATCGAAGGCTTGGGTATTCGATTCGTCGCGAGTCCGCGCCACGCCGATTTGCTGCTCGTGACCGGGCCGGTCAGCGCACACATGCAAGCCGCCTTGCGGCGCACGTACCAGGCGACCCCCGATCCGAAGCTCGTCGTCGCGATCGGCGATTGCGGCTGCACCGGCGGAATCTTCGGGGAGTCCGGCGCGAGCCTCGGCCGCGTCGCAAACGCGATACCCGTCGACGTCGCGGTTTCCGGCTGCCCGCCGAGCCCGACGCGGATCTTGAGCGCGATTCTCACGGCCATTACGGTGGCCGCGCCGCGGGTTCCTTGATGCGGTAAGCGCGAACCCATGCGACGAGTCGTCATGAAACTTGCAAACAGCGCTGGCTAGTACGCCGCCGCTCCTGCGAAAATGGCGGATCTGCCCGACCAGGATTCCCGACGAACCGTATAGGGAGGATATCTTTGCCCGATTCATTGGCACGACGATTCGAACCCTTCGGTTTTCTGCGGGATCTTGCGACCCGCTGGGACGTGGTAGCGTTCGTCGTCGTGATCGGCTTGATCGCGTTCCTTGGGGGAGCGGCGCGCGGTGTGTTCATCCCGCTGGCGCAGTTGGACGCCACGCCTTTGTCGCTCGACCCGATTCACCTGCCCGAATATGCGGCCCGCACGACCTTGCGAATGCTCGCGGCGCTGGTGCTGTCCTTGCTGTTCACCTTGACTTACGCGACATGGGCCGCGAAGAGCGAGCGCGCAGGCAAGCTCCTTGTGCCGATTTTGGACATTTTGCAATCGGTGCCGATCCTGGGCTTCATCTCGATCACGGTGGTGTTTTTCATGTCGCTGGCGCCGGGGCGCGTACTCGGAGCTGAATTCGCCTCGATATTCGCCATTTTCACGAGCCAGGCGTGGAACATGGCGTTCAGCTTCTACCAGTCGCTGCGCACGGTTCCGCACGAACTGTCCGAGGCCGCGGAGTCGTTCCGGCTTTCGCCATGGATGCGATTTTGGCAGCTCGAGGTTCCGTTCGGACTGCCCGCGCTGGTCTGGAACATGATGATGTCGATGTCCGGCGGCTGGTTCTTCGTGGTCGCCTCGGAGTCGATCAGCGTCGGACATACCACGGTTGCGCTGCCGGGGGTGGGCTCCTACATCGCGCTGGCGATCGAGCAGAAAAATCTGGTCGCGATCGGCTGGGCGATCGGCGCCATGCTGCTCGTCATCCTGCTCTACGACCAGTTGCTGTTTCGCCCCCTGGTCGCCTGGGTCGATCGGTTCCGCGTCGAGCAAGAACCGGGCGTGCGCGTGCCGCAGTCCTGGGCGCTCACGATGATGCGCCGCTCGCGCTTGATTCAGGCCGGGAAATTGGCGTTCCACGCGATCGTAATGCGTACCAGCCGCGCCGTGCCGCGCGTCGATCCGCAAAGAATCGATGCGGCGCCGGGGCCGAAGCGCAGTCTCGATTTGCTGTGGGTTTTGCTCGTCGCCGCCGCGGTCTCGTTCGGAGTGTGGCACATCGCGGCCGTGGTGATCGCAAACACGCCGTTGCGCGAGGCGCTGCACGTCTGCGGTTTGGCGTTTATCACGATGTTCCGGGTGTTTTTCTTGATCGCACTCGCGAGCTTCATTTGGGTGCCGATCGGCGTGTGGGTGGGGCTGCGGCCAAGGGCCACGCAAATCGTGCAGCCAATTGCGCAATTCATGGCGGCGTTTCCGGCCAATTTGCTGTTTCCGATCGCGATCTACGGCATCGTCACATGGAAGCTCAACCCCGATATCTGGCTCAGTCCGCTGATGATCCTCGGTACTCAGTGGTACATCTTGTTCAACGTCATTGCGGGTGCATCGTCATTTCCGGCGGAGCTGCGCTATGCGTCGGAGAATTTCGGCGTCAAAGGCTGGTTGTGGTGGCGCAAGGTGGCGCTGCCCGGCGTGCTGCCGTTCTTCGTAACCGGCGCGATCACGGCATCGGGCGGTTCTTGGAATGCCGCGATCGTCGCCGAAATCGCGACCTGGGGCAATACGACGGTCGAGGCGCGCGGCTTGGGCTCGTATATCGCCGAGGCAACGACTGCGGGCGACTTTCATCGGATCGTCTTGGGGATAGGCACCATGAGTTTGTTCGTCGTGATCGTCAATAGAATTTTTTGGCGCCCCTTGTATTACCACGCCGAGCGTAAATATCGACTGACTTGAAGGGTTCCGCTAATGAATACCACTCCACTGCTTCAATGCACCGATGTCCGCAAGGCGTTCCCGAAACCGGATGGGGGCGAATTACTCGTGCTCGAGGGAATGAATATCGAGCTCAATGCGGGCCAGATCGTCGGCTTGTTGGGTCGCTCCGGGTCCGGGAAATCGACGCTGTTGCGCCTGATCGCGGGTCTCTCGGAACCGAGTGCCGGTCGCCTCAGTTACCTCGGCCAACCGATTTACGGCCCGGCCGCCGGGATCGCGATGGTCTTTCAGAGCTTCGCGTTGTTTCCGTGGCTTAACGTGTTCGAAAACGTCGCGCTCGGACTCGAAGCCCAACGATTGCCGAAGGCGGAAATCCGCATGCGATCGCTCGCGGCGATCGATCTGATCGGTCTCGACGGATTCGAGTCGGCCTATCCGCGTGAGCTGTCGGGCGGAATGCGCCAGCGCGTGGGCTTCGCGCGCGCGCTGGTCGTGCATCCGAACATTCTGCTCATGGACGAACCGTTTTCGGCGCTCGACGTGCTGACCGCCGAGACGCTTCGAACCGACTTCCTCGATTTGTGGTCCGAAGGCCGAATGCCGATCAAGGGCGTCATTCTGGTGACCCATAACATCGAGGAAGCCGTGCTCATGTGCGACCGCATCCTGGTGTTCGGCACCAATCCCGGCCGAATTCTTTCCGAAATCAAGGTCACGTTGCCGCAGCCGCGCAACCGCCTCGATCCGAGCTTTCGCGAATTGGTCGAACGCATTTATGTGGAAATGACCGCGCGCCCGAAAGGGCCGGCCGCCGTCGGCCGGCAAGAACGATTCCCGGGACTCGGCATCGGCAGCGTGTTGCCGGCGGTATCCTCGAACCTGTTGGCCGGCTTGATCGAGGCGGTGGCGGCGGCGCCGTTCAATGGAACCGCGGATTTGCCGGAAATCGCGTCGGACTTGCAAATGGAGATCGACGTGTTGTTTCCGGTCGCCGAAACGCTGCAGATGCTGCGCTTCGCGGAACTCGAAGGCGGCGACTTGAAGCTCACCGAGGAGGGACTCGATTTCGCGCAAGCCGATCCCGACGAGCGCAAACGGATTTTTCTGCGCCATTTGCTGAACTACGTGCCGCTGGCTGCGCACATTCGGCGGGTATTGGATGAGCGCGCCTCGCATCTTGCGCGCAAGAGCCGCTTCATCGACGAATTGGAAGATTTCATGAACGAGGACGCCGCGGAACAAACGCTGCGCGCGGTCATACAGTGGGGACGTTACGCGGAGGCGTTTGCCTATAAGGACGACAATGCAGTCTTCAGTCTCGAGAATCCGACCTAGAACTATAATAAGATGAGCGCCATGATCCGGGATCTTATGCGTGCTTCGCACGTCGATATCGCGCCGCCCGCGGGCCGGGCCTAGGCTCCATGGAAACTTCGGCGGGAACGGCGCCGCAGCGCTTCGGGATGTTACGCGTCATCGCGGTCTACAAGCTCGGCAAAGTATTGATGCTGTTGGCGGCGGCTTACGGGGTTTTGCGGCTACGCGATGCCTCGTTCATCGCCCAAGTCTACTCGTGGGCGTCGACGCTGCAGTCCGGTCTCGAACGAGATGTCGTCAAGCGTGGTCTGGTTTGGTTCAGCGGCCTGAGTCCCGCACGCGTCGAAACGCTGGGCGCCGTGACGCTCGCGTATGCGGCGATCTTTGCGACCGAGGGCATCGGTTTGTGGTTGCGCAAGCGCTGGGCGGAATGGTTGACGATCATCATTACCGGCTCCCTGATCCCGTTGGAGATTTGGGAAGTCTCGATCCGCCCGACGATCGGCAAGTCGTTGGTTCTGTTAATCAATGTGGCGATCGTTTGGTATCTAATCATTCAACTGCGGTCCTCCCGCAAGGGCATCACACGGCACGTCTGAATCGTATGTGAAATGATCGTCATCTCGGCGGAATTTCCCGAACACCGCGTATTCTTGGCTCTGGTTTTACATACACCCGCTGGAGACATTATGAACAAGTCTGGAACGATGCTGACCGCCGCTTTATTGACCTTCGGCCTCGCCGCCGGCGTAATGACTGCGGATGCGCAGCAAACCGCTGCCCCCGCTGCCCCCGCTGCCGCGCCCGCCGCTGCCGCGCCCGCCGCTGCCGCCCCCGCTGCTGCGGCACCTGCAGCCAAGACCTCGACGCCCGCCAAGAGCGGCATGAAGACCGGCAAGTCGGCCGGCAAGTCGACCGGCAAGTCGACCGGCAAGTCGACTACCGCCAAGTCGAGCGGCAAGACAACGACTGCCAAGTCGACCGGCAAGATGACGACGAAGTCGACCGGTAAGACGACTCCTGCGGCGACCACGCCGGCTGCGACGACTCCCGCTGCGACCGCTCCTGCGACGACGACCCCCACCACGAAGTAATCAGTGGTATGAAGCCCCGGCCGTGCAAAGCGGCCGGGGCTTTTCTCTTTAGCAGTCGATGAGCCCCGATCAGATCCAGTCAGCGAATATCGCGCACCTGATCCAGGTCGCGCTCACGCCGATATTCCTGATCTCGGCGATCGGTGTCACGCTGAACGTCCTTACGAACCGCCTATCGCGGATCGTCGATCGGGCACGCGCGATGGAAGATCGCTTGAACCGCGAAACCGACGGCGGCGACGGTCATGCGGTGCATCGAAAGCTGCGGGTCTTGGCGCGCCGCGCGCGCTATATCAACGCGGCCATCACGCTGATCACGGTATCCGCGCTATTGATCTCCCTGGTCGTCGTGATGCTGTTCGTCAACGCATTCCTGCGCTGGGATCTGCCGGAACTGATCGCGATATTGTTCATCCTCTCGATGTTGTCGCTCGCTGCAGCGCTCTCGGCATTTCTGATCGAGGTACGCATCGCAACCCGCAGCTTGCGCATCGGCATCGACGCCGCGTCGCATCAACGCGAGGATTGAGGGGCGGCCGGCAATAGTCCAAGGACAAAAACAAATGAGGTCTTCGAGTTAGAATGCATCGGAAAAGTATCGCATAGGTTCGAAATCGTGCTTCGGGAGGGCGGAATGCGGCGAATTCTTCTCATGACGGCGTTTGCGGTAGCGGCCGCGACGCTGAGTTCCGGCTGGGCTTGGGCGCAGATGCCGGGCGGCGGACCGATGTCCGGCGGCAGACCGGGCAGCGCTCCGCCCGGCGAGCAAATCGACACCACTCCGCGTCCGGACAAGCCGGACGCTGCCGCGCGCAAGGCCTACAAGGAGGCCGCGAAGGCCCTCAATAAGGCCATGGAGCACGATCAGCTGGCTCTCAAGGCGTCGAATCCGGACAAGAGGGCCGACGAATTGGACAAGGCCCGCGATTCGTATTACCGGGCACTCGATTACTTCACCGAAGCCTTGAGCAACAACGCGGAAATGTCGGAGGCTTGGAATTCGGCGGGCTACGTGCACTTACGCCTCGGCGCGTACGGCGAATCGATCGACGATTACGATCATGCGCTCAAATTCAATCCGGATTTGCAGGAAGCGATCGCGCATCGTGCCGAGGCATATTTGCGGCTCGATCGGCTCGATGAGGCCGAAAGCGCCTATATGGATCTATTCAATCACGCGCGCCCGCTGGCCGATCAACTGATGCCGGCGATGCAGCGCTGGCTCGAGGAGCATCGCCAAGATCCGAAGGGGGTGCGCCCGGCGCAAATAGAGGCCTTCGATCAATGGCTCAAGGAACGCGACAAATTGGCGAATCCGGCTGCCTCTTGAGGTGCCGACGCGAAGGCTCTACGCCTGGCGCGGAGCGGATTTGAGCGCGTCGAGATCCCGCCGTAATTGCTCGACGAGATCCTCCAAGCGGGCGATGCGCCCGCTCAGGGTCCCGGCGCTCGCCGCGGGTCCGTCGAGCGACAGATCGACGGTCGCTTCGGCTTCGTCCACGGATTCGATCATGCCGCTGAACAGGTGCGCATAGCGCGACTCGCGCGTACCCGCGGCGCGCTCGAGCCGCGCAATGAAGGGTCCGTCCTCGCGCGTCATCAAGCCCTTTAATGTCGCCTCGACCTCCTGAGCATCGGCAAATTCGCACAAGCGATTCGTGCGCGAGCGCAATTCGCCGGGGGTTTGCGGTCCGCGCAGCAGCAGTACGCAGATGATGCCCAATTCCTGCTTGGAGAACTTCAGCGATCCGAACTCGGTGTTGCAGAAACGGTGTTTGTATTTCGTCACGCGGCCGCCATAACCCGCCGATTTGTCGCTGACCATGTATTTCTTCATCAGCGTATCGACGGCATGCTGGACGGCCGCCTCGGTCAGCTCGAGCACCGGGTCGCGGTTGGTCTTCTGATTGCAGGCATTGGTGAGCGCATTGAGCGACAGCGGGTATTGATCCGGCGTCGTGATCTCCTTTTCGATCAAGCAGCCGATTACGCGCGCCTCAATTGCAGAAAATTCGATATTCATGTCCACCTTCCAAGTCGCCGCCGGTTGTTTTAGGGTAGCGCCTTCACTTTCCTTAGGATGTTCGCAAATGAAAACCAAAGCCGCCGTCGCCTATGCTGCCGGCAAGCCCTTGGAGATCGTCACCGTGGACCTGGCCGGCCCGAAAGCCGGCGAGGTATTGATCGAAATCAAGGCGACCGGAGTTTGCCACACCGATGAGTTTACGCGTTCGGGAGCGGACCCCGAGGGATTGTTCCCGGCAATACTGGGGCACGAGGGAGCGGGCATCGTCGTCGAAGTGGGTTCCGGCGTCACCTCGGTGCGCAAGGGCGACCACGTCATTCCCCTCTACACACCCGAGTGCCGCCAGTGCAAATCCTGCACGTCGCGCAAAACCAATTTGTGCACGGCGATCAGGGCGACCCAAGGCAAGGGACTCATGCCCGATGGGACGAGTCGTTTTTCGATCGGCAACGATTTGGTGCACCATTATATGGGCTGCTCCACGTTCTCGAATTTTACCGTCTTGCCGGAAATCGCGGTTGCGAAAATTCGCGAGGATGCTCCATTCGACAAGGTTTGCTATATCGGTTGCGGCGTAACCACGGGCATCGGCGCGGTAATCAATACCGCCAAGGTGGAGGCCGGCGCCAATGTCGTGGTGTTCGGTTTGGGCGGCATCGGACTGAATGTGGTTCAGGGCGCGCGCCTCGTCGGCGCGAACAAAATCATCGGCGTTGATTTGAATCCCGCCCGCAAGCCGCTGGCCGAGAAATTCGGCTTGACGCATTTCGTCAATCCCAAGGAGGTCGGCGGCGATCTGGTCGCGCATTTGGTGGCGCTGACCGATGGCGGGGCCGATTACAGCTTCGAATGCGTCGGCAACGTCGACTTGATGCGCCAAGCCTTGGAATGTTGCCATCGCGGCTGGGGCGTATCGGTCATCATCGGCGTCGCCGGAGCGGGTAAGGAGATCAGCACGCGGCCGTTCCAGCTCGTGACGGGGCGCGTCTGGAAGGGCACGGCCTTCGGCGGTGCACGCGGCCGCACGGATGTGCCCAAGATCGTCGATTGGTATATGGACGGCAAAATCAACATCGACGATCTGATTACCCATCAGATGCCGCTCGAAAAGATCAACGATGCGTTCAGCCTGATGCACTCCGGCGAGTCGATCCGCAGCGTCGTGCGTTACTGATGAGCATTTTGCAGTTGATTTCCGAGCACGCTTGCTACGGCGGCGTTCAGCGATTTTATGAGCACGAATCGAGCGAGACGCGCGGGCCGATGAAGTTTGGCGCATATCTTCCGCCGCAAGCGCAGGAACGCAAGGTACCGGTGCTGTACTTTCTCTCCGGATTGACCTGCACCGAAGAGACCTTTCCGATCAAATCGCATGCGCAATTCGTCGCGTCGCAATTGGGACTCATGCTGATTTCGCCCGATACGAGTCCCCGCCATCCGCGCCTGCCCGGCGATGCCGACAGCTGGGACTTTGGATACTCCGCCGGGTTTTACGTCGATGCGACCGTCGCGCCTTGGAAAGAGCATTACCGAATGTACAGCTACGTGAGCGGTGAATTGCCTGCGCTCGTCACGGCGAATCTGCCGGCCGCGCCGGCTGCCAGCGGCATATTCGGCCATTCCATGGGGGGGCACGGCGCGCTGACCTGCGCATTGCGCAACCCACGGCAATATAAATCGGTCTCGGCGTTCGCGCCGATTGCGGCACCCATGCGCTGTCCTTGGGGCAGGGGCGCCTTCGCGCGCTATCTCGGCGCCGACGTGGAAACCTGGCGGCGGTACGATGCCAGCGAGCTCGTCGCGAACAATCGCTTCCCCGGGACCATCCTCATCGATCAAGGCACCGCGGATAAGTATCTCGCCGAGCAATTGATGCCGGAGCGGTTTTCCGCGGCCGCCGCGGGATCGGGTCAGCCGATCGAATTGCGGATGCAGCCGGGATACGATCACGGCTATTACTTCATTCAGAGTTTCATGGCCGATCATCTGCGCCATCACGCCGCACGGTTGACCGGCGCGGCTTGACGCGCGCGAGCCGATCAACGCGAGTTGATCATGGGCTCCGAAGTGATGTGGCCGTCGAAGTCGGTCCAGACGTGCTTGGCAAAGTCGTAGAGCTTGCAGCGCCTGACCGTATTCCAGTAGTAGCGCCACGTGAACACTTCCGAATTCAGGCGCTCATCCAGCGTCGCCGCGAGCCGCGCCTGGGCCTCCTTGAGGCGGTAGAGCGGAATGCCCATGTTCACGTGATGAGCGCCGTGTTCGAGAATGTAATGAATCAGCCCGTCGAGCGGGCGCATGAGCGTCACGGAGACCGTCGTGGTCGCGTAGCCCGCATTGGCACTCCATTCGTCGCGGCGCTCGTACCACGCGACGCGCGGGTGCGTGTGCTGTACATAGACGACGAAACCCATCAGACAATTCCACAGGAAGAACGGCACGGCGAACGCGAAGATCAGCAGCGATGCGATCGAGCGATGGCTGTGGATTCCCCAGACGACGAGCCCGCCGATCCAGATCGCGGCGAACGCCGCGACCATGAAGCTATCGATCGTGTAGCTCGTGCGCCGCGTGGCGACGTGCTTGCGACCCGGGAAAAACAGCTTTTTCCACCACATTTCGATCATGTAATAGACGCCCTGGCCGACGCCGCTGCGGTAAACGCGCTCCAGTTGGCGCCGGATCCACGACAGACGCGCGAATTCACTGGGCGAATAAGGCGTCCAAACGTAATCGCGACCTTTGAGATTGGTAAATCCGTGGTGCGCCAGATTATGGCCGATCTCCCACAGGCTATACGGCGTCAGCGACGGCAGGAACGCAATCCTGCCGATCCATTTATTCAGAGTCTTATTCGGCGTGTAGGAGCCATGACAGGCGTCGTGACCGATCACGAACAGACGCGCAATCCAGAGGCCGGCGACCATCGAAGTCAAAACCTTGATCCACCAGGCGTCCACGATCAGCAGGCTCGCGATCGCAACGCCCAACACCAGCCAGTCGAGAAAAAACCAGACGACCGGAGTCACGATGCCGGGCTCTACGGCGAACGGTTGCAGCAACTTCGTGAATTTCCGGCGGCGACTGACGGGCGCCGCCGTCGCGTCGGCAGCCGGCACCGCACCGGCCTTTTCTACTTCAGGGCTTGGTTCCATGAAACACTCCAACCAGCATTTTTTTCAAAATCGACCTGGTATTATACGCTCCGGCCCGACAATGTTGTATGTCGGGATTCGCGTATTGCAGCGATCGGCAGGGTAGATCTCAGCGGACTTCGGTCAGGCCGTCTCGGCGTCGGGCCAGAGTAAAACCCCTAAATGCTCGCAGGCTTCAATCAGGGCAGCCGCGGCTTCACGGGTGCTGGCATCCAGGCGCCGATCATGTGTCAGCAGCCACGTCAGCCGCGCACGGCGCGAACGGGCGGACGGTTCGCTGTCGAACAGTGCCGGAAACAGGCCTAGTGCATCGACGAATTCACGCAGCGCCGCACTGGAAGCGACATTCGGCGGCGCGCTCAGCAACAGCTTGAGCCATGTCACGCAGCGTTTTGCGAGGCCGGCGCGCGTAATCCCCAAACTCGTACGGCGGCCCGCCTCTCCATCGGCGAGCGAATCGGTCAGATTGCGGTAGCGCTCGACCGCAGACTCATCTGCGGGCAGCGCCGGACTCGCATCGGACAACACCGAGCGCAGCAGATCCGCGAGCAGCAGCGACAGCGACTCCGCCAGGAACCGCTGACACTGTTCCGCGTCGGGACGAGCGAAATGCTCCCAGGACGGCGGCTCACCGAATCTTCGTGCAGGCGGTTTTGACATGCCTCCAGTGTAGCTGCTCCATCGGCGTCCGCAACCTTCACGTATGCGACATCCACAAGGCAGCGGCTGCTGCGCCCGCGCGAGCGCGGGCTCGCGCAAATCGGCGTGCCCGGCTACAGTGCGCCGGATGAGCGCGAAACTCGAAATCGCACTGCACGAGGTGTCGGTTCGGCGCGCCGATCAATGGGCTCTGCAAGACATAAGCTTGCGCTTGCGCAGCGGCGAGCGCTGGGCGCTTCTGGGGGGCAACGGCGCCGGCAAGACGCAGCTGCTCAAGGTGCTGGCGACTGATGTGTGGCCGACCCCCACGGGCCGCGAACAGCTGATTTATCGACTGGGCGGACGGCGCATCGATCGGCGGCGGGCCAAGCGCCACTTCGCGTATCTCGGCGCGGAACGTCAAGACAAATACGCGCGCTACACTTGGAATCTGACCGTCAGCGATCTGATCGCGAGCGGCATCCACGGCACTGATCTGCTGCTGAGCTCGGTCACGCCCGCGCAGCGGCGCCGGGTGACGTCGATGCTGCGAAGCTGCGGCCTGACGCCGCTCGCGGACCGCCGATTCTTGTCCTTGTCATACGGCCAGAAACGCCTGGCACTGCTCGCGCGCGCCTTGGTCGCGCGGCCGCACTGGCTGCTCCTAGATGAGTTCTACAATGGCCTCGATCGGCGGTTCCGGGCGCGCATCGACGCGGTCCTCGAGGCGGCGCGTAAACGCGGCCAATCATGGGTCGTGGCGGCGCATCGGTCGGTCGATGTGCCGCGCGGCACGACAAACATCATGCAACTCCACGAGGGCCGCCTCACAACCGTCAAGCCATTCGACGGCAAGTTGATCGCGCGCCTCGCGCGGGGGGCCGAAGAGCGGCCTGTTGCGCGCTTCAGTGCGCGCAGGCGCGGAGCCCGGAGCACGTTGCTGCGACTCGAGCACGCGGACCTATACGTCGATTATCGGCTGGTGCTCCGAGATGTGAATTGGGAGCTGCGGCTCGGTGAACATTGGGCGATCGTGGGAGCGAACGGCGCGGGCAAGTCGAGCTTCTTGAAATTGATCTATGGCGACCTGTCGCCGGCGCTGGGTGGGCGCATCGAACGGCGCGGCGTTGCGCCGGGCACACCGATCGCGGCGTGGAAACGCCGGGTCGGTTACGTGTCGGCGGAGCTGCAGAGCGATTATTCGGTGGGGTTGAGCGTGTTTGAGTTGGTGGCGAGCGGACGCTACGCGAGTATCGGTCTCGTCGATGCGCCGACGCCGCAGGATCGGCGCGCGGCCGTGCGCTGGCTCAAATTCTTCGAATTATGGCCGCAAGCCGCACGCTCGGCGCGAGAATTATCGTACGGACAATTGCGTCGCGCGCTGATCGCGCGCGCGCTCTGCGGGAACCCGCGCATTCTATTGTTGGATGAACCGCTGACCGGCCTCGACCCCGCGGGGCGCGCCGCGATCAAGCAATTTCTGGAGCAGCTCATGGCGCGCGGTGTGACGCTGATCATTGCCGTGCACCACCCGGAGGACCTGCCGCGGGGCATGACACACGGATTGCATTTACATAAGCGGCGCGCGCAGCAATTAGATTCCGATTTTGCGACCTGAGTCTGCGGCGCATCCCGGCGATGGCGGCTAAATCGAGGCCTCAATACCCTCTATCTGGAGAGTCTCGATGACCTCGCGTGCCGTTGTTGCGATCCTTGCCTCGAGTCTCTGTTTGCTCGCCGCCTGCAGCGGTTCGGGCTATGCGGTGCGCCCGGTGCCGCGCATTGCCGCCGAAAACGTCGGGCGGCCCGTCGGCCGTCTGCAAGAGGCGTTCGGCGAGCCCCGCAAGGTGGACACGACGCCGACCAAGTTGATCTACGTGTGGTTCATCGCACAAGCCCCCGCGGGGGCCCCCGTCGGCTTTCATGGCTGTGAACTCGAAGTCACGGTCGAGCCGAATTCGCAGCACGTGCTCGGGTATTCGCTGTCGAATATCGGTTGGGCGAAGTGCGGCGAGATCCAGCGCCGCGTGCGCATCGCCGCCGGCTGAGCAGCTCCCGGGGCCGAGTCGCCGGCTTTTTTCGCTACAATACGCGGCTCGTGCCCGTTCGCCGTGCGCACCCGGAGGCTTTCGTGCCGCTGTATGGTTTTTCGATTGTTTCGCTGCTGATCCAAGTCGGCCTGATCGTGCATGCCGTCAAGACCGGGCGCAGTTGGCTCTGGGTCGCGGCGATCGGCTTCCTGCCGGGCGTCGGGACGCTCGCCTACATTGCGGTGGAGTTGCTGCCGGAACTGCTCGGCGGCCGTACGGCGCGGCGCGCGAAAGTCGGCGTCCAGCGCATCATCGATCCGGATCGCGATCTGCGCCGCGCCAGCGCCGAAGTCGAGATTTCCGGAAATGTCGACGCGCGCCGGCGGCTTGCCGACGAGCTCATCGACCGTGGGCAATACGACCGGGCGATCGAGGTGTACGGCGGCGGCCTCACCGGAATTTTTGAGCATGATCCGACGCTGCTGTTGGGAATTGCACGCGCGCAGTTCGCCAAACAGGACTACGCGGCGGCGCGCACGACGTTGCAGCGCCTGGCCGAACACAATCGCGAATTCAAATCCGCGGATTGCCGACTGCTGTACGCGCGCACCCTGGAGGCGGTCGGAGCGCTCGAAGAGTCGGAGCGCGAATACGCTGCGGTCGCGCCGGTGTTCCCGGGCGCCGAGGCGCGGTTGCGGTATGGACTGCTGCTGAAGCGGCGCGGCAAAATCGAGGAGTCGCGCCGGGTACTCAAGGATCTGTTGGAAAGCGCCGAGATCGGTCCCAACCATTACCGCAAGGCGCAGGCCGAGTGGCTGCAACTCGCGCGCCGCGAAATCGCCTAGCGCCATTCGATTTTGAGGATGCCGACGCGATGATCCGAAATGCCGTGCTGCTGGTTTGCTTGATCGTGGCCGCGTGCGCGAGCCAGAAAGAACCCGCGCAGGCGCTGCTCGACGAAATACGGCTGACTCTGGCGGGCACCGCGGCGGATGCCGCAAAATATGTGCCCGATCAGCTGCGCGCGCTTCAAGACGAGATCGACGCGCTGCAGCGCTCGTTCGACCGCGGAGATTATGCGGCCGTCGTATCCCGCGGACCGGCCGTTCTGGCCGCAGCGGGGGATTTGTTCGGTGCGGCCACGGCAGCCAAGGGCGACAGGAATCGAGCGCTCGAAGGCGAGTGGTCGACGCTTGCCGAGACGCTGCCCGATCGAATGAGCGCACTCACGACGCGCATCGATTTGAAGCCCACGCGATCGAAAGGCAAGGGCGCCGCCGACAAGGACACGGAAGCTCGGCAGGCGGCGGTGCGGGACGTGTACTCGCTCTGGTCCAAGGCGCGATCCGCATTCGCGTCGCGCAATCTCGATGAAGCCGTGCAGACCGCCGAGGAGGTCAAAACCAAAATCGATGCGCTGGAGGAGGCCCCGGCATCTTCAGGCCGATAGTCTGCCTTCGCTGACGATGACCGCGTTGCCGCCGATGCGCACCGCCGCGAGCCTGCCGTCGTCGAGCTCCAATTTCACCGCAACCTCACCGGGCCGCTGCATTTGCCGGCCTTGGCGGCCGACGAACTGCGGCATGCTCCGATTGACGATCCCGTGCTCCAGCAGATAGGCCGCGAGCATCGCGTGGGCATTGCCGCTGACCGGATCTTCTGGAATTCCGAGCGCCGGACAGAACATTCGAGAATCCGTCGACAGGCCATGCGGCCCCTGTGTGTGCGCGAACACGAAAAAGCCCTCGGCGCCGATTTCCCTGCCGATCGCGAGCAGGGTGTCGAAGTTCGGCGCGAGCACATCGAGCGCGCCGGGGTGCGCGACCGGTACCAACAATCGGCTGCTGCCCTTGCGCGCTACGCGAGCCGGGAGCAGCTCGTGTAGGTCCGATCCCGGCAGGCGCAGGGCCTCCGCGACACGCAACGTCGTCTTCAGCGGCAGTGGGTTCTCCAGCTCCGGCACGGATTGTCGAAATTCGATCGTCGCGTTTTCGCTTTGCCCGGTCGGCTCCGCGTACGCGTTCACATCAATGATTCCCGTTCCCGACTTCTGACGGCATGATTGGAAACCGCGGCGACCCAAGGCGAGCAAAACGGCATGCGCCGCCACGGTCGCGTGTCCGACGAAGGGCGCCTCCTTGCGGGCATTGAAGAAGCGCAAGATGAGATCGTGATCCGAATCCGTTGCCGCGAGCACGAATGCCGTTTCGGCGTTCGCGAACTCCCGCGCGATGCACGTGAGCGTCGCGTCGCTTTGCCCGTCGGCATCCAGAACCACGGTAGCCGGGTTGCCCGTGTAGCGCGTCCGCGTGAAGGCATCGACGTGAAAAATGCGCACTATGACTTCTCCGGATCGGCTACTGGAGCCATGGGCATTTCGGAGTTTTGCATGCCTTTGATCATCCGGCTACACTCGCGCGGCTCGCGGGCGTAATGGAGAACTCAATGGCGCGGATGACGGTAGTGGATCGCGACGGCAAGGCACATGAGATCGAGGCAAAGCCGGGCCTGAAATTGATGGAGATTTTGCGCGAACTCGACTACGGCGTCGCCGCGATTTGCGGTGGCCTATGCTCGTGCGCCACGTGCCACATCTATGTCGACGAGAGTTGGATTCCGAAGCTGCCGAAGAAGCAGAGCGACGAGCAGGAATTGTTGACCGAGCTGTCGGATTATCAGCCTGCCACATCCCGTTTGTCTTGCCAGGTCGAGTTCACCGAGGCCCTGAGCGGCATCAAGGTCACGATCGCGCCGGATTCCTGAGGCCGACGAATACGAGTCATTTCTTCTCGGCCTGTTTGCGCACGGCCTCTTGTGCGGTTGCGATCGCGGCCGCGTCGCCGAGGAAGCGGCGCGGTCTCGGCACGAGCGGGGCGTCAAATTCGTAGAGTATGGGCACGCCCGTGGGAATATTGAACTCGACGATGTCGGATTCGGACATCCCGTCGAGCATCTTGACCAGCGCCCGCAGGGAATTGCCGTGTGCGACGACCAGTACGGTCTTATCGGCGCGCAGTTCCGGCTCGATGCGTGATTCCCAATACGGCAGCACCCGCGTGAGCGTGTCCTTGAGCGATTCCGAGGCCGGCAGCAGGCACGGATCGACGCTTGCATAGCGGCAGTCGAAGCGCGGATGCCGGGGATCGTCCTCGCTCAAAGGCGGAGGCGGTATGTCGTAGCTGCGGCGCCAGAGTTTGACCTGCGCTTCGCCGTGTTGCGCGGCGGTTTGCGCTTTATTGAGGCCTTGCAGTGCGCCGTAGTGACGCTCGTTGAGCCGCCAGCTGCGTTCGACCGGCACCCACATGCGGTCCGTCGTGTCGAGTATCGACCAGAGCGTGCGAATGGCCCGTTTCAGCACCGACGTGAACGCGATGTCGGCGAGCATGTTTTGCTTCAAGAGTTCCTGGCCCGCCTGCAGCGCCTCCTGTCGTCCTAGCTCGCTGAGGTCGACATCGACCCAGCCGGTGAACAGGTTGTCCATGTTCCAGGTGCTTTGTCCATGTCGAACCAAAATTAATTTTCCGGGCAAGCGTGTGTCCTCTTGAAGTGAGCGCCGTAACCTTACAGCAGATCAGGCCGCCCTGGCAGCCGCCGCATACAAGCCCTCGAATCGAGCCGCCAAGGTTGCGCCGTCGTGCAAGTCGACACGCAGCCGGATCCGGCCGCGTGCCGCACGCCGCAGCATCTTGCGGAACTTCTCGATCTCCGCGGGCTTCGGCGCGACGAGCATCGCACGAAATTCGCCGGTAACCGGCGCCAGGTAGCGCATGTTGGATTCTTGTATGACGGCGTCGGCGTCGAGCGCATGCTGCGCAAGATAACGCGTGAGCCACGCCCAGCCGGCGAGGACCGCAATCGAGAACAGGCTGCCGCCGAAGGCCGTGCCCTTGTGATTGGCGTTGGGGAGCAGCGGCGCGCGCAATACCAGTCCGGCGTCGTCCACCGACTCGACCGCAATACCGATATGCGCCGCGAGCGCGAACTCGCCGCTCAAGCGCGCCTGCAGATAGCCCTTTCCAAACGCATCGCGGCCCGGCATCGCTACCCTCGTCACTGGCCGGCGAGACGCCGGACCGATTGCAGCGCGACCGACAGCGTCGCGAAATCCGGGCTTGACCCCGCGCCGAAATCGCCTATCAAGCCCTTGAGGAATCCAATCTCGGTCGCATGCGCGCCGATCCAGCGATCGACGCGCGCCTTCGGCTCGGAACCGGCGTGCGCGAGCGCAGCGGCAGTGATCATGCGCTGCAGTGCATAGAGATTGTCTTTGAGCGCGCTGCGCGCGACCGAGTGCCAATGACCCTCCGCGGGCAGCGATTCGATCTGCTGTTTGATCCAGGCGAGGCCGATGCGCTCGCCAAGATCGAAATACGCTCGTCCCGCAAAAGAGATCGGCAGGCGCGTCGCCATCGAGACCTCGACCAAGTCGAGCGCACCGTGCAGCGCGTCGAGCGATGCGATGCGCGTCGCGAGCGATTCCGGCACGCGTTCGGCAACCAGTTTCGATCGGTGCGCTGCGAAGCGCGACTGTTCGTCGCTGCCGAGTATGCCCGCCAGTTCACGCATCAGTTCGCTGGTACCGGGCTGAAAACGCCGGACTGCGCGCTCGATATCCAGATCGTCACGCTGGTTCGTCAGCAGCCAGTAGCTCAAGTGCCGCAATATGCGCGTCGTTTGATCGATCGCGGCATATTGCACGGACGACGGGATGCGATTGTCGAGCGCCTCGATCGCGGTCCAAATACTTCTGCATTCGAGCACTTCGCGCGCGATCGTGTAGGCCCGGGCGATGGCGGCAAGATCCGCGCCGGTCTCGGCTTGCGCGCGCACCGGGAACACGGGGCCCATGCGGTTGATCATGCTGTTGGTGATCGCCGTCGCGATGATCTCGCGCCGCAGCCGGTGGCGCTTCAGGCGATCGGCGAAGCGTCGCTGCACCGGCACCGGAAAATATCGCGTCAGCTCGGTCGAAAGATAGACGTCTTCCGGCACATTCGAATGGATCAGCGCTTTGTAGGCCCAAATCTTGCCGTAACTGAGCACGATCGCGAGTTCGGGACGCGAAAGTCCGGCGCCGGCCTTGCGACGTTCGGCGATTTCCTCCTCGCTCGGCAAGTATTCGAGCGAGCGATTCAAGTCGCCCGAGCGTTCGAGCGTGCGGATCATCTCCGCGTCCTCGCCGAGGCGCTGTTTGGCCTGCCATTCGAGGCCACTGATCGCCTGGCTCTGCAAATAGTTGTTGCGCAGTACCAGCGCGGCTACTTCATCCGTCATTTTGGCGAGCAGCCGATCGCGCGCCGCCCGCGTCAGTTGCTTGGCTCTGACCGCGCCGTTCAAGAGTATCTTGATATTCACTTCGACGTCGGAGCAGTTCACGCCGGCGGAGTTATCGATGAAATCCGTGTTGAGCCGGCCGCCGCGCCGCGCGTATTCGATGCGCCCGCGTTGCGAGAATCCCAGGTTGCCGCCTTCACCGACGACCTTGCAGTTCAATTCTCGCGCATCGATTCGCACCGCATCGTTGCTGCGGTCGCCGACGTCGCTATGGCTTTCGTCGCTCGCCTTCACGTAGGTGCCGATCCCGCCGTTCCACAACAAATCCACGGGCAATCTGAGGATTGCCTTGATGACCTCGTTCGGCGTGGAAGTCGCGGGTAAATCCAGCAGTGTTTGAGCTTCGCGCGGCAAGCTCAGGCTCTTCGAGCTGCGCGTAAAGATGCCGCCGCCCTTCGAGATGAGTTTGCGCGAGTAATCCGCCCACGAGGAGCGGGGCAGTGCGAATAGGCGCTGGCGTTCGCGTTGCGAGACCGCCGGGTCGGGCTCCGGGTCGATGAAAATATGTTGATGATTGAACGCGGCGACGAGACGGATTTGCGGCGACTGCAGCATGCCGTTGCCGAACACGTCGCCCGCCATGTCGCCGATACCCGTGACCTTGAATTCTTGACGCTGAATGTCGATGCCGGCTTCCCGAAAATGCCGTTTCACGCATTCCCAGGCGCCGCGTGCGGTAATCGCCATTTTCTTGTGGTCGTAGCCGACCGAGCCTCCGGACGCGAATGCGTCGCCGAGCCAAAAGCCATATTCGGCGGAGAGCGCGTTCGCGATGTCCGAGAACGTCGCGGTACCCTTGTCGGCGGCGACCACGAGGTAGGGATCGTCGCCGTCATGCCGGACGAGCTGCGCGGGCGCGACGACCTTGTCCTCGACGATATTGTCGGTGAGGTCGAGCAATCCCCTGATCAGCGTCTGATAACACGCGACGACTTCGGCGTGCTGGGCCTCGCGGCCTTCGAGCGCGGCGCGCTTCAGCACGAAACCGCCCTTCGCGCCGACCGGCACGATGACGGTGTTCTTGACGTTCTGCGCCTTCATCAAACCAAGGATTTCGGTGCGGAAATCCTCGCGCCGCTCGGACCAGCGTATGCCGCCGCGGGCGACGAGGCCCATGCGCAAGTGCACGCCTTCCATGCGCGATGAAAATACGAAAACCTCGTACAGAGGCTTCGGCAACGGCAATTCACGCAGTTTTTGGCTCTCGATCTTGAAGGACAGGTACTCCTTCGTCTGACCCGCCGAATTCGTTTGAAAGGCGTTGGTGCGCAATGAGGCCGCCAATGCGTTCCAAAACGCGCGCAGGATGCGATCTTCGTCCGAGCCCTCGACCGCCTCGAGCGCGGCGATCATCCGCGTATCGAGCCGTGCGAGCAGCCGAGTTCGCTGCGCCGGTGCGATCGCGGGGTCGAAACGCGCGACGAACAAATCGGCGAGCAGGCGCGCGACCGTGGGGTGATGGGTCAGCACCTCCGCGATGTAGCCCTGGCTGAACGGCAGGCCGGTCTGCAGCAAATAGCGGCAATAGGCGCGGATCACGACCACGAGCTGCCATGGCACGCCCGCGCATAGGGTCAGCCGGTTCAGGCTGTCGCTATCCATGCGGCCGGTCCACACGGCCGTGAGCGAAGCCTTGATCTCGGCGGCCAAGGACTCGAACTTGGCGGTAGAGGTCGAGCCCAGTTCGAGTTCGAGATCCTGAATCCAGGCGCTGGACGCAATCGAAAAATTGATTTGATAGGGCCGTTCCGCGATGACCCGCAGCCCCATGTTCTCGAGCATCGGCAGCAGGTCCGAGATCGTGATCGCGGTGCCGCTGCGATAGATCTTGAGAAAAAATTTATCGCGCCGTCGCGGATCGGGCCGGTAGATGTCCAGGTGCAGCCGGTTCGGCTCCTTCTCCACCGCCTCGAGAAACGACACGTCGAATGCGGCCGTATCGGCCGAGAAATCCTCCTGGTACGCGGCCGGAATGGCCGGTCCGTACTTGTCGTAGAGCTGCAGCGCATACGCCTCGTCGAAACGCGCCAACAACGAGGCTTTGAACGCGTCCGTCCAAGAGCGCACCGCAGCGGCGATCTGCCGTTCGATGCCCGCGACGTCGACGCGCCGCTCGTCGGTCGGCAGCGTGCGCGCGACGATGTGCAGGTGTGCGAGATTCGATTGCGCGATCTGTACCTGGGATTCGAGGCTGAATGCCGAGAATGCTTCGCGGATGACGTGCTCGATGCGCTCACGCACCTGCGTGTTGTACTTTTCGCGAGGCACGAAGACCAGGCAGGAGTAGAACCGGTGGAACGGGTCGCGGCGCCACAGGAAACGCACACGCGGCCGCTCCTGCAAGCCGAAGATTCCGGTCACGATACGGATCAATTCCGGCACGCTCGCCTGGAACAGCTCATCGCGAGGCAGCGACCCGAAGATGTGCTGCAGCGCTTTGCCGTCGTGACTGTCCGGTGCGAACGCAAAATGTTCGGCGACCTGGGCGACTTTGTGTCCGAGCAAGGGGATGTCGCGCGGATTGCTGGCGTAGGCCGACGACGTCCACAGCCCCAGGAATCGGCGCTCGCCGATGAGTTTTCCCTTGAGTCGTCCCGTCGATCCGAATTGCTTGACCCCGACGTAATCGAGATATCCGGGCCGGTGCACGGTCGCGGTGGAATTCGCCTTGGTGACGAGAGTCAGATCGCGCGATCTGCTTTGGCGCCGGATGTCGCTCGCCAGAACCTTGCTCGTGCTCTCCGGCTTGCGGTGCCCCGGGCGCAGGATTCCGAGGCCGCTCACATCGAGGCGTACCAGCGATTCCTGGCCGGCTGCGCCGCGTAGCCGGTATTCGCAATAACCCAGAAACGTGAAATGCTGATTCACCATCCAGGCGAGCAGCGCGCGGGTTTCGTTGACGTCGCTCGCGTCGAATTTCGCATGGTCGGTCGCCAGCGAGTCGGCCGTCTCGCGCGCCGCGGCCTGCATCGCCTGCCAGTCGGTGCATGCGGCGCGCACGTCGTGCAGATTGTGCTCGATCTCGAGACACAAGGATCGCATGCTGGCCGCATCGATGATGCGGTCGATTTCAAGATGCTGAAACGACTCCAATCCCCAATGCTTGTCGGTGCCGCCCTCCTCGCGCGGGCGTATTCCCTGCAAAACTCCGGCGCGGTCGCGCAGCACCGAATAAATCGGATGCGCCAAGAAATGCAGCGCGAGACCGCGCCTCGAGAGCGCGAGACTGATCGAATCGACGAGAAACGGCATGTCGTCGTTGACCATCTCGACGATCGTATGGGGCGAGGCGAAGCCGTTTTCGCGCAATGTCGGGTTATAGACACGCACCAGGGCGTGGCCGCGGCGGCGCTTGCCCGCGAAGGCCAGGTGCGACCAGGCGATCGCCGCCAGGGCGCGCGAGTCGTGACTCGCGAGATCCTCCTTATCCACGGTTGCATAGAAACTCCGCAGAAAGCTCGACCTTGCTGCGGGCGACATCGACTTGGGCGGACCGAATGACATTTGCACCTACCCCCTCGCTGCGCATTCGAGCCCGCGGAGGGCGGGCCCCGATCTCATTAGCGCGGTGTTATTCAGTTTTTTCCAAATCCGCAATCACGGCGGCCAAAAAACGACAGGCTTCGGCGCCCGTGACGCAGCGGTGATCGAAGCTCAAGGACAGCGGCATACGCGAGTGTGCCTCGATCGCAGACCCGATGACGACGGCATCGCGCCGCACCTTTCCGGCTCCCAGAATCGCCACTGCCGGCGGCACCACTTGGGGAATGCCGTAGCGTCCCGCCAAGGTTCCGAAGTTCGACAGCATCAGCGTGAAATCGCGCAAGTCCTCGCCGGTCACGCTGCGCTGGCGCGCCGCCTCCTTCTGAACCACTAGCGCCGCGCGCAGTTCTTCGGGCGACTTATTTTCGATATTGCGCAGCACCGGCACGATGAGACCTCCCGGCGTGTCTACAGCGACCCCCAAATCGATGTGCTTGAGCAGTAGCCGCGAATTGTCGGCTGCATCGTACCAGGCATTCAAGGCCGGCTCGGCACGACACGCCTGCGTCATGGCGCGCATCAGCCGCACCATGTAGTTGCCGCTCTCGCGCCAATAATGAATGTCGGCGTCGTCGCAGACGGTCGACAGGGCGACCTGGTCGCGCGCGAGAGACATGGTACTCGCCATCGCCCGGCGCGAACCGCGCAGCGGCGCGAGCACCGTGCCTGCGTGGGCCGCCATTTTCGCGATCGCCGGAGCCGATGCCGGCACGTGTGCACGCTGCAAGACGTCGTCGAGCGTGATCAAGCCGCCCTGGCCCGTGCCGTCGACGGTCGCCAGATCCACGCCCAGACGCTTGGCGAGCGCGCGCGCAACCGGCACCGCGCGGCCGCGCGCCGGCGCCGGTTTGCGCGCGCCGTCCATCTGGACCGCCTCGACGAACTCCTCGTCGCTGGTCGCCGGCATGCTGCCGACGACGCTGCCTGCGCCCATATCGACGTCGATGAGCGCCGCGCCGGTGGGAACGATATCGCCGGCCGCCGCGTGCAGCGCGGTCACCACGCCGCCGAACGGCATGGGCAGTTCCACGACGGCTTTCGCCGTTTCCACCGATACCATGCGCTGATCGACGAGGACGCGCTCGCCGACCTGGACATGCCATTCGATGATCTCGGCCTCCGCCAGACCCTCGCCCAAATCGGGAAGCTTGAATGTCGTCATAGGCTTAAGCGCTAGTTGGCCAGGGTGAGTTGTACGGCATCGACGATCCGCTGCACACTCGGTATGTAATCGTGTTCGAGCCGGAATAAGGGCATGATCGTGTCGAAGCCGGTGACACGCTGTATGGGCGCCTGCAGATCGTAGAGACCGTGCTCGGCGACGATTGCGGCGATTTCCGCGCCGACGCCGAGATTGCGCACCGCCTCGTGGACGATGACGAGGCGGCCGGTTTTCGCGACCGAAGCCAAAATCGTGGCGCTGTCGATGGGGCTCAACGTGGCAAGATCGATGAGCTCGGCGCTGACGCCCTCCTTGTCGAGTTCCTCGACGGCGCGCACTGTCTCGACCGTCATTGCGCCCCAGGTCACGATCGTCACGTCGGTACCTTCGCGCAGGATGAAACAGGTGTCGAGGGGCAGCGCGCGGCCGTCGTCGGTCACTTCTTGGCGCACCGCCCGATAGAGCCGTACGGGCTCGAGGAACATGACCGGATCGGGATCCCTGATCGCCGCGAGCAACAAGCCGTAGGCACGCGCCGGCGACGAGGGGCAGACGACGCGTATGCCCGGAATGTGGCACAGCATGCTCTCGGTGCTTTCGGAGTGGTGCTCGGGCGCATGTATCCCGCCGCCATGCGGCGTGCGAATGACGACCGGACAACAGAGGCGGCCGCGAGTGCGATGGCGCATGCGCGACATGTGGTTCACGATCTGATCCAACGCCGGATACATGAAGCCCATGAATTGAATTTCCGCGACCGGCTTCAATCCGTGCGCCGCCATTCCGACTGAAATGCCCGCAATCGTTGCCTCGGCGAGCGGCGTATCTTGGACGCGGACCTTGCCGAAGCGCTCTTGCAATCCGGCGGTGGCGCGAAACACGCCGCCGTTCGCGCCCACATCCTGTCCGATCACGACGACGCTGGGATCGTGCTGCATTTCCCATGCATGCGCCGTCGCGATCGCCTCGACCATGGTTACCTTTGCCAATTCAGTGGCTGCCGGGCTTGGCGCCGTAACGGCGCGCGGTGGCGCGCTGTTCCTGCAAATGCTTCGGAACGGCGGCGAACAGGAAATCGAACATGGCATCCGTCGATTGCTTGGACGTGCCGAGATACTCGCCGACGGCCGCTTCGACTTGGGCAGCGCAATCCCGCAGCAAAGCCTGTTCCTTATCCGCATTCCAGATTCCCGCTTTGCCGAGAAATGCGCGCATACGCAACAACGGTTCCAAGCCCCAGGCGTGTTTGACGTCCGTCTCGGACCGGTAGCGGCTGGCGTCGTCTGCGGTCGTGTGATCGCTCAAACGGTAAGTCAGCGCTTCGACGACGCAAGGACCGCCGCCGGCCCGCGCGGCCTCCAACGCGGTGCCGACGACATGTCTGACGGCGATCACGTCGTTGCCGTCGACTTGAACGCCGCGAATTCCCGCCGCCACGGCCTTCTGGGCCAGTGTTTGCGCAGCCGTTTGTGCGGCCGTCGGTACCGAGATGGCCCAGCCGTTGTTGACGATGACGAAGACGACCGGCAAGGCACGCGCGCCCGCCATGTTGAGCGCCTCGTAGAATGCGCCTTCAGAGGTCCCGCCGTCGCCGATATAGGCGAGTGCGCAGCGCCGCTCGGCGCGGATTTTGAAAGCCATCGCCGCGCCGACCGCATGCAAGGTCTGGGTTGCGATCGGCACACACCAGGCAAAATCGTGGCGGGGACCCGCGAAGTCGCTGCCGCGCTCGTCGCCGCCCCAATACATGAGGATTTCCTGCATCGTCACGCCGCGCCACAGCTGCGTGCCGTATTCGCGGTAGACGGGAGCCAGCACGTCCTCCGCGTGCATCGCGGCGCCGACCCCGATGTGAGTCGCCTCGTGGCCGATGCACGAGGCATAGGTGCCGAGTTGTCCGGTCCGTTGCAAGTTCACGGCCTTCGCGTCGAACACACGCACCAGCGTCATGGAGCGGTACATGCGCAGCAGTTGCTCCGAATCGCGTGCGAACTCGGGCAGCTCTCCCGTTACAATTCCGCCGGGGTCGAGCAGTTGTTCGTATTCTATGTGGAATCTGGCGACCGTCCTCATCCGCGGAATTATGCCAGGGCTTCGGCGGCGATGCTTCAATCCCTAAGAATGCTCGGCCCCTTGAGAATGCTCGGCCCCTTGAGAATGCTCGGCGAGGTAGCGATGTGAGCGCATCTCGGCCAGTCGGCTTGCCGCGCGCTGAAATTCCAACCCCAGCCGCTCCCCTCGATAGAGGTCCGCGGGTTCCGCGGCCGCGGACAGGATGAGGACCGCGCCGCGATCGTAGAGTGCATCGACGAGCATAAGAAAGCGGCGCGCGGCATCATCGCTTGCCCCAGTGAATACCGGTACGTCGGAGATCAGGACTGCGCGGTAACGCTGTGCGAGTTCCAGGTAATCGTTCGCGCCGCGCGCGGTCTCGCACAGCGCACGAAACTCGAACCAGGCGGCAGTGCTGCTCGAGTCGATGGCGGCGATCCCTCTGCCCTCGATGTTGAGCGTCGTGGGGCCCGTGCCGAGCTCGCGCGCGTACGCTCGAAACAGCGCGCGCAGCTCGGAATCGCTGCCCGGTTCATTGGAGTCCCAATAGGTGAGCGCTCTTTCGAGGAACCGCAGGCGATAATCCGTTCCGCCGCCCAATTCGACGACGTCGAGCTGCCGCTGCAGCAAGCCGATCGCGGGCAGAAATCGCTCGCGCTGCAGACCGTTCTTATAGAGGTCCTGCGGCGGCAGATTGGTCGTCGCGACCAGCACGACGCCGCGCCGAATGAGACTCTCGAGCAGGCCGCCGAGTATCATCGCATCGGCGATGTCGAGTACCAGGAACTCATCGAGGCAAATCACGCGTGCGCGCTGCGCGAATGCCTTGGCGACGTCCTCGAGCGGCGCTGCGCGATGCGGGGCGGCGCGCAGTTCGCGGTGCACGTTCTGCATGAAGCGGTAAAAGTGAATGCGCTCGCGCGCGACGGAGCGCAGCGACTCGTAGAATAGATCCATCAGATACGTCTTGCCCCGGCCGACGCTCCCCCACAAGTACAATCCGCGCGACCGTGTGGGTGCTTTTCGCCGCCAAAACCGCCGCCGCCCGGCGCCCTCATTGAGCGCCAGCGCGAGCGCATCCAATCGCAATGCCGCGTTTTGCTGGGCGGCATCGTACTCGAGCCGCCCAGCGGCGACTTCGTGCGCGAGATGCGCGCTGATCGACTGCGACCCGCCCGTCACGCGTGCCTCGAATTTTCAGAGGCTTTGATAATTAGGGCCCGAACCGCCCTCGGGCGTTACCCACGTGATTTGACCCGCATAGGGCTCTTTGATGTCGCAAGCCTTGCAGTGCACGCAGTTCGAGGCGTTGATTTGCAGTTTCTGGCCGCCTTTGCCGTCGGCCACCATTTCATAGACGTTGGCGGGGCAAAAGTTGGTGCAGGGATTGCCGAACTCGGTCGCGCAGCGCGACGCGCATATCGATGTGTCCGCGACATGCAGATGCACCGGCTGATTCTCATCGTGCACCGTGGCGGCGAAGAACACCGAGGCGAGTCGATCACGCGGTGGCAATTCGCGCTCACCCCAGCCACGGTCCGGCGAAGCATACGCATCGAGCGTCTTCAGCGCCGAATAGTCGGCGTGATTGGCGAGCGTCCACGGCAGCTTGCCCATGGTGAGCGTCTCGAGCGCGGCGTTGGCGAGCCCCACCCAGATACCGCCGCGAAACCCGGGACGAATATTGCGCACTTTGTACAATTCGCGGCCGCCGGCCGATTCGCGCCACCGCCGATCGAAGCCGGCGCTCGTGCCGGTCTCGGCATAATGCTCGGCGGCGCAGACTCCGGAGCGGATCGCCTGATGTATCCCCTTGATTTTTGGCGTATTCAGCGTACCTCCGGCATCCCCTGCCAAGAGCGCGCCGGGCATTTCCAGCGTCGGCATGGATTGGTAGCCGCCCTCGATGATGGTGCGCGCGCCGCCTGCGAGGATCTCGCCGCCCTGCAGCAGCGCCTTGACGGACGGGTGGTGCTTGAATTGTTGGAATGCCTCGAACGGTTTGAAGCGAGGATCCTCGTAGTCCAGGCCGACGACGAAGCCGACGTAAACTCGATCGTTGCTCAGGTGATACAAAAAGCTGCCCCCATAGGTGCGCGAGTCGAGCGGCCAGCCGACCGTATGCTGGATCAGCGCGGACTCGGCCCTGCCCGGCGGAAGCTGCCACAACTCCTTGAAGCCCAGTCCATAGGTTTGCGGCGATTTGCCGGAGTCCAACTCGAAGCGGCGAATCAGCTGTTTCGAGACGCTGCCACGACAGCCTTCGGCGAAAATCGTCAGTTTGGCGTGAATCTCGGGACCTAACGCAAAGTTGGCGCCGCGCGCGCCGCTTTTCTCGACACCCATGTCGCCGATGCGTATTCCTTTTACCGATCCTTGCTCGTCAAAGAGCGCCTCAGCGGCTGCAAACCCCGCGAACACATCGACCCCGAGTTGCTCCGCCTGTTGCCCGAGCAGCGGCGTCAATTGTCCGAGCGAAATGATGAAGTTACCGTGATTCTTCATCTGCGGCGGCGTCGGCAGCTTGATACGACGGCGGCGCGTCAGATAGTGAAATTCGTCGCGGCCGGCCGGCATGCAAATGGCCGGCTGATGTTGACGCCATTCTGGCCACAGACCATCGAGCGGCGCGGGATCCATGACCGCGCCGGAGAGCGAATGTGCGCCGAAAGCCGCGCCTTTCTCGATCAGGCAGACGCTGATGTCGGGTTTCAGCTGCTTGAGGCGGATTGCCGCGGCGAGGCCCGCCGGCCCCCCGCCCACGATCGCAACCTCATATTCCATTACATCGCGTTGATCTTCGGTCATATTTGCCCCGACTGGTGCGCCCCAAAAAGTCAGTCGGGTAGTAGAACATAAAGAGTTCCAGCGAAGAAAAAATCCCATTGAAGTAAAAAAATATCCACCATGTGGAGAAAAACTGATTTTCGATGAGTGATTTTGCCGACGAATTTCGCTTTACCTAGTGGGGAACACCATGTTGATAGGCAGGGATGCCGCCGACGAAGGATCGCCAAGGGATAGGGACATGGCTAGGGCAGGGACGCCCGCTTCCCCGACTCGACCGGACTGGCGGTACTTCAGGCGAGCGGCTCGCCCACGGCTTCTGCGATCAATGCCCGACTCTCGGTACGCGCCTCGCTGCCGTGCAATATCGCCAGAACCTCGAACCGAATCGGTTTGCGCCGCATCATTCTCGAGTCGGGCGCCAGAACGGCGCGCGTGCCGTGAATCGCCACGGCCACGATCGGCAGCCCGGAGCGCGCTGCGGTTGCAAATGCACCGCGTTGGAATTTGCCAATTTGCGGCGTTGCGTCAATCGTTCCTTCGGGAAAGAATACCAGCGATTGGCCGCTTGCCGCGGTCTTGAGGACTCGGCGCGCGTCGGTGGCGCTCTGTTGGCGGTCGAACCGCTCGACGAATTCCGATCCCAATCGGCGCAGCAACAGCCCCGCGAGCGGCATGCGCACCATCTCTTTCTTGATGACGAACGCAAAATGCGGCGGTAGCGCCGCGCAGGCGACCACGCCGTCCAGATAGCTCGCGTGATTCGCGACGATGACGCAAGGTACTGATGGCAGACGTTCCGCACCATGGACCGATAAGGCGATACCGGAGACGCGAAAAAAAGCCCTCGCGAACTTGGCGGTGAGCATGCGCCGCGCGCGCAGCCCCGGTACGACCAGGTTAACGGCCAATGCCGAGATGGCGGTGAGCGTGAACGCGAGCAGACAATATCCGGTATAGAGCGCGCGCAGGCCTACGGCCTCGGTGAACGGCGCGCGAGAGCTGCTGGAGTGATGGAGTTCTGTGATCTGGTTCTCCTTATGTTAATACTTGGCGTTACTGTGATTCGGGTCACTCCGACCCGCATATGCCACTCGCATACTTCGTCCTAGATAGCGCATACGACGGATATTGGCGCGATTTTACGCACGCGGGAAATTATGGCGACGGCTCTTAAACGCACGGTTATTGCACGGACCTCGGACGCAACAGTACCGCTGTCCGGCGATCCCGTGGATCCTTCCTTGCAACGGTTCTTGGATGCGGTTTGGATGGAGCGCGGCCTGTCCGCAAATACCTTGGCGGCTTACCGCGCGGATTTGACTTCTCTCGCGCGCTGGCTCGAGGGACGCGGCGGCAATTTATTGAACGCCTCGCGCATCGATTTGCTCGGCTTCATCGCAGCGCGAGTCGAGGGTGGATCGCGGCCGCGCTCCACCGCGCGGCAATTGTCGAGTTTTCGGCGCTTTTACCGCTTCATGATGCGCGAAACGCAGATCAGCGTGGATCCGACCGCGCAGATTGCAATGCCGAAAATCGGCCGCTCGCTGCCCAAATCGCTGACCGAAGCGGAAGTAGACGCATTGCTCGAAGCCCCGACCGTCGCCGATCCCCTGGGTCATCGCGATCGAACGATGCTCGAAGTGCTGTATGCGACGGGCCTGCGGGTTTCGGAGCTCGTGAGCCTCAAGCACAATCAAGTCAATTTGAATCAAGGCGTCATGCGCGTCGTCGGTAAGGGCAATCGCGAACGCCTGATCCCGCTCGGCGATGAAGCGGTCGGCTGGCTGCAACAGTTCATGCAGGGGCCCCGCGTCGAAATCCTGCTGGAACGGCAAACCGACTACCTGTTTCCGACGCGACGCGGCGATCGAATGACGCGGCAGGCCTTTTGGCACATCATCAAGCGATATTCGAAGAAAGCGGGCGTGGAGAAGGAATTGTCGCCGCACACGCTGCGCCACGCGTTCGCGACGCATTTGTTGAACCACGGCGCGGATCTGCGGGTCGTGCAAATGCTGCTGGGCCACAGCGATTTGTCGACGACGCAAATCTACACCCATGTCGCGCGCGAGCGGCTCAAAGATCTGCATTCCCAGCACCACCCGCGCGGCTAACAAGCGTCTGATACAATTTGGGAAACCTCTGCGACCGGGCGGTGTCGAATCGCTCTAGTGAGACTACGCAGCCCCGTTTGGACCTTGGAGCCTCGAGCATGACCCGACAAATACTCGCCGCGCTGGCCGCGCTCGCTTGGGCGCTCGGGCTGCAGCCCGCGGCCGCGCAGTCCGCCCCATCCGCAGAGGCCGCCGCGACCGCCCCGGCGACGGATCCGCGCATCGCGCTGCTCAAGCGCCTGCCGGCCGGATCGAAGCTCGATGAGCTGCGGCCGTCCCCGATCCCCGGCATCTACGAATTCGCGCAGGGTGCGGATGTCAGCTACTTGACCGCGGACGGCAAGTATTTCATCGACGGCAACGTCTATGACATGGATACCCGCACGAACCTGACCGAGGCGGTGCGCAGCCGTGCGCGCGTCGCCTTGATCGGTGCCGTGCCCGAATCTCAAATGGTGATCTTTTCCCCCGACAAGCCGCGCTACACGATCACGGTGTTCACCGATGTCGACTGCGCGTACTGCCGCAAATTGCATAGCGAAATGGCCGAGCTGAATAAACTCGGCGTACGCGTGCGCTATGTGTTTTATCCGCGCACCGGTCCCGATACCGAGAGCTGGCACAAAGCCGAGGCGGTCTGGTGTTCGGCAAATCGCAATGAAGCCTTGACCCGGGCAAAGGCCGGCGCGGTCATGGATCTGACCAAGACCTGCGGCGCCACGCCCGTGGCTCGAGAATACGAACTGGGCCAATCGATCGGCGTACGCGGCACCCCGGCGATCGTCACCGAGACCGGCGACCTCATCGAAGGCTATATGCCGCCGCAAGAACTCGTGCAGCAGCTCAAGACGCTGCAGGTTGCGCAGCGCTGAAGGCTTGCCGCGGCAGCGCGATCAGCGTTCGAGCAGCTTGATTTTGTCCAGCACGCCTTCCCAATTCTTGGCGTCCGCCGGGGCATCCTTCTTTTCGCTGATGACCGGCCATTTCTTGGCCAGTTCCGCGTTCAGCTGCTTGAATCCTTGCTGGCCGTCCGGGATCTCTTCCTCGGAATAGATCGCCTCGACCGGGCACTCGGGTTCACAGAGCGTGCAATCGATGCACTCCTCGGGGTCGATCACGAGAAAATTCGGCCCTTCGTGGAAGCAATCGACGGGACAGACCTCGACGCAGTCCATGTATTTGCACTTGATGCAGCTTTCGGTGACCACAAAGGCCATGACTCACCCTTTACTTGTTGACCCGATCAATGAATATTGTGCCATACACGAGCGCTCAGGATTTCAAGGGCCGGTTCAGTTCCGCAAAATGATGGTCCTCGCGACCCAGCGCGCGGTCGGCGAAATAGCGCCTCAGCGTGAATTCGCCGCTCGGGAACGCCAGATGATCCCAGGGTATGTCCGCTTCGTCGTAGAGCGCGACCTCGAGGCTCTCGGGACCCGGCGCATACTCGGGTCGCAGCAATTTGGACCGAAACATGACGTGCACCTGGGCGGCATGCGTGACGCTGACCAGCGCCAGCAGCGAGCCGATTTCGACCGTGGCCAGCGCTTCCTCGTAACACTCTCTGGCCGCCGCGTGCTGCAGCGTCTCGCCGTTCTCCATGAAGCCCGCGGGCACGGTCCAGAATCCGAGGCGCGGCTCGATCGCGCGCCGGCAGAGCAAGATCCGGCCTTCCCATTCGGGCACGCAGCCGAGCACGAGCCTGGGATTCTGGTAGTGGATCATGCCGCAGTTCGTACACACGAATCGCGGCCGATGATCGCCGTCCGGGGTCTTCAAGACAACGGCGGCGCCGCATTGACTGCAGAAATTCAATAGTCGTCCATACGAGAGTGTTAAGTACTGGTGCCCGGAGAGGGAATCGAACCCACACGGTGTCACCACCACCGGATTTTGAGTCCGGCGCGTCTACCAGTTCCGCCATCCGGGCGAGCCAGAGCCCACAGTATATGCGATCGGCGCGCTTGGTAGTATGCGCACGATCATGCGTCGCGAGGATTTTCACTTCGATCTTCCCCCGGAGCTCATTGCGCAGCGGCCGGCCCCGGTGCGCTCGGCGAGCCGCCTGCTCGCGCTCGACGGGATCAGCGGAGCATATCGCGACCTCGCGTTTCGCGATCTGCCGCAGCTGCTCATGCCCGGAGATTTGCTCGTATTCAATGATACGCGCGTGATTCCGGCGCGCGTTTTCGGGCGGAAAAGCAGCGGCGGCCGGATCGAGTTGTTGCTCGAGCGGGTCTTGAGCCCGCGAACCGCGCTGGTGCACGCGCGCTCCAGCAAGCCGCTGCGCCGAGAAGCCTCGGTCGCGCTGCCGGGCGGCGTTACGGCCTGCCTGCTGGGCCGCGAAGGGGCGCTGCTGCGCCTCGAATTCTCCAGTGATGTCTTGGCGTTTTTCGAAACTTTCGGGCAGATGCCGCTGCCCCCGTACATCACGCGGGCACCGGAGGCCGCCGATCGCGACCGCTATCAGACGATTTATGCGCGCGCGCCCGGCGCCGTGGCGGCTCCGACCGCAGGGCTGCACTTCGATGACGTCGAGTTCGCAGCACTCGCGGCCCGCGGCATCGCGCATGCATTCGTGACTCTGCACGTCGGCGCGGGCACGTTTCAGCCGCTGCGCGACGAGGATATCGATGCGCACGTCATGCATGCCGAAACCGTCAGCGTGCCGGCGAGCGCCTGCGCGGCGATCGCGGCGGCGCGCGCAGCCGGCGGCCGTGTCGTGGCGGTCGGAACCACGGTGGTGCGCAGCCTCGAGACCGCGGCCGCCGGCGGGCGCCTCGAGCCCTTCCATGGGGAGACGCAAATCTTCATCAAGCCCGGGCATCGATTTACCGCGGTCGACGCGATCGTCACCAATTTTCATCTGCCGGAATCGACGTTGCTGATGCTTTGCGCGGCGTTCGTCGGGCGCGAACACTTGCTCGCGGCCTACGGCCATGCAATTGCGGCGCAGTATCGATTTTTCAGCTACGGTGACGCGATGTTCTTGACGCCCGCCGCCCAAGTGCTGAGTCGCCCGTGAGTGCCGGGATGCCGCCGGATTCGCCTGCGATGCGATTCGAATTGTTGCGCCAGGACGGCGCGGCGCGGCGCGGCCGGCTGCGGTTCGCGCGCGGATCCGTGGAAACGCCGGCGTTCATGCCGGTCGGTACCTACGGTACCGTGAAGGCGATGACACCCGAGGAACTCGAGGCGATGGGAGTCGAGATCGTGCTCGGCAATACCTTTCACTTGTATTTGCGCCCGGGGCTCGACGTGATCGGCGCCCACGCCGGGCTGCATCGATTCATGCATTGGCGGCGGCCCATACTCACGGATTCCGGCGGTTTTCAGGTCTGGAGTCTTGCGGCGATGCGTAAACTCACCGAGCAGGGCGTGAGCTTCCGTTCGCCGGTGGACGGCGCAGCCGTGTTTCTCTCGCCGGAGGAGTCGATGCGCATTCAGCGTGTGTTGGGTTCAGATATTGCGATGAGCTTCGACGAATGCACGCCTTACCCCGCCACCGAGGCCGAGGCGCGCACCTCGATGGAATTGTCGATGCGCTGGGCTGCGCGCGGTTTTCGCGAATACTATCGCGAGGATCTTGGACCGGACAGCGCGCCCGGGACGCTGTTCGGCATCGTGCAGGGCGGCGTGCACACAAGCCTGCGCCTGGCATCGCTCGCGGCGCTCGAGCAGATCGGATTCGCCGGCCTGTCGGTCGGCGGACTCGCGGTCGGCGAGACCGAGGCCGAACGCAATGACGTGCTCGAGGGCTTGCTGCCGCATATGCCGGCGCTCAAACCGCGTTACTTGATGGGCGTTGGGCGTCCGCAAGACATCCTCGAGGCGGTGCGGCGCGGCATCGATATGTTCGATTGCGTGATGCCGACGCGGCATGCGCGCAATGCGCACTTGTTCACGCGCACCGGCGTCGTCAACATACGCAATGCGGTGCACCGAGAGGACACCGGTCCGGTCGAGCTCGAGTGCGGCTGTTATACCTGCCGGCACTACAGTCGCAGCTACTTGCGCCACCTCGATAAATGCAACGAAATCCTCGGTGCCCGCCTCAACACGATCCATAACCTGTATTTCTATCAACGCCTCATGCGCGAAATTCGCGCCGCCATCGAGGCGGGCAGTTTTGAGGCCTATGCGGCCGAGTTCTACGCCCGCCTGGAGCCCGCGCCGGCGACATAAGGCGCAGGCAGCCCGAGGCGCAGAGCGCTAAGGGGAAGTTTTAGGGCCGCGTTTCGGTATAATCCCCGGCCTTGTGCTGCGGCGTAACGCCGCGAATACGGATGTAACCCTATGGATTTCTTTATCAATGTTGCGCAGGCGCAGGCTGCCGGAGGCGCGGGCGCGCAGGGCGGCATGTTCAACATGCTGTTCTTCATACCGCTGTTCGCGGCATTCTATTTCTTGCTGATACGGCCCCAGAACAAGCGCGCCAAAGAGCAACGCGAGATGGTCGCGAGGCTCGCCGTAGGCGACGAGGTTGCAACGACGGGCGGCATACTCGGGAAGATCACCGAGGTCGGTGAGCAATTTCTGACCCTCGAAATTGCAGCCGGCGTGAACGTCAAGCTGCAGCGATTCCAGGTTGCCCTGGTCCTCCCCAAGGGGACGGTCAAGAGCGCATGATTTCCTACTCGCGCTGGAAGATCGCACTCGTTGCGATCGTCGTCATTGTCGGGTTCCTACTTGCTTTGCCGAATTTGTTCGGCGAGGAAAGCGCCCTTCAATTTGCGCGGGATCGCGCGCCCGTGCTCGACGGCGACCGCAAGGAGATCGAGCAAATTCTCAAGGACAAGGGCGTCGTTCCGACCGGCGCATTCCTCGACCAGGGTCGCCTGACCTTAAGATTCGGCAGCACTCAAGATCAACTGAAGGCGCGCGATCTCGTTGCGGAAGCGCGGCCGAATCAGTACACGATCGCCTTGTCGCAGGCTTCGCGCGTACCGGAATGGATGCGCAATCTCGGCTTGAACCCGCTCAAACTCGGACTCGATCTGCGCGGCGGCGTCAACCTCGTCTATCAAGTCGACGTCGAAGGGGCGGTCAAGCAGCAGCTCGATCACCACGAGCAGGATTTTCGCGCGTCCTTGCGCAATGCCCGCGTGCCCTATCAGGACGTGCTCGTCGACTATCCGCAGCGGCGCGTGCAGGTGCTGTTTCGCGACGCCGACAGCTTTGCCAAGGGCAAAGCGGCGATCCTGGCCGACAACCGCAACCAGATCTTGACCGACACGACCGTGGATGGAGCGCCGGCGCTGCAACTGCTGATGACGCCGCAGGAGATCAAGGAGCGCCAAACTTACGCGGTTCAACAGAACATCGTGATCTTGCGCAACCGCCTCAACAGCCCCGAACTCGCGGTCTCCGAGCCGCAGGTGTCTCGCCAGGGCGTCGATCGCATCGAGATTCAGCTGCCGGGCCTGCAGAATTCCGCCGAGGTCAAGAAGATCCTCGGCAAGACCGCGACGCTCGAATTTCGCATGGTCGATGAGACCGACAACCCGCTCGAGGCCGCGGCGACGGGTCGCGTGCCCTTGGGCGCCAAGCTGTATTACACGCGCGAGAAGCAGCCCGTGCTGCTCAAGCGCGAAGTCGTCGTGACCGGCGATGAATTGACCGACGCCTCGTTCCAGCCGAACACCCAGGACGGGGCCGCCGTGTCGGTCGGTCTCGACAGCCGCGGCGCGAACAAGATGCTCAAGAATACGCAGGAGAATCTCGGACATTTGATGGCAGTCGTGTTCATCGACCGCTCGCGCGAGAGGAACGCCGAGGGCGTCGATGTCGACCGCACGACCGAAGAGGTCATCAATCGCGCGACGATACGCGGCGTGTTCAGCAACAATTTCCAGATCACCGGCGTCAATCCGATCGAGGGGCGCGAACTGGCGCTGCTGCTGCGCGCCGGCGGCCTGGCGGCGCCGTTGACCCCGATCCAGGAACGCGCCATCGGTCCGACGCTCGGCAAAGAGAACATTACGAAGGGCGTCGATGCGATGGTGTTCGGCATGCTGGCCGCGTTCGTGTTCATGGCGATTTACTATAAGGTCTTCGGCCTCATTGCCGATGTCGTGCTCTCCGCAAACGTCGTGCTGCTCACGGCGCTGTTGTCGATGGTCGGCGTGGCGCTGACCTTGCCCGGCATCGCGGCCGTCGTCTTGACCGTCGGCATGGCGGTCGACGCGAACATCCTGATCTACGAACGCATCCGCGAAGAGCTGCGCAACGGCGTCTCGCCGCGCGCCGCGATCACGGCCGGCTTCGAGCGCGCGTTTTCGGCGATCTTCGACTCCAATATCACGGCGCTGATCGCCGGCGTGGTGCTGTGGGGGTTCGGCGCCGGGGCGGTGCGCGGTTTCGCCGTCGTGCTGGTGCTCGGAATCGCAACTTCGATGTTCACGTCCCTGATGGGCAGCCGTGCCTTGGTACAAGTGATCTACGGCGGTCGGCGCAAGCTCGAACGCCTGGCGATCTAACGGCTTGCGAGCCTGAGGCAAGAAGCGCATGGAATTTTTTCATAAAGTAACCCGCTTCCCGTTCATGAACACCCGTAAGATCTGGTACGGGCTGTCGGCGGCTGTGATCGTGGGATCGCTCGCGATGGTGGCCGTGCGCGGGTTGAATCTGGGCATCGACTTCACCGGCGGCGTCGATGTTGAAACCAATTTTCCGCAGGCTCCCAATATTGAACAGCTGCGCTCGGCTCTCGACCGCGCAGCGGTTGCCGGCGCGCAGGTCAAAGCGTTCGGCAGCTCCCGAGACATCCTGGTGCGCCTGCCGCCCGACCCGAATGTGAAAGGCGAGCAGATCGGCGCGCGGATACTCGAGGTATTCAGCAGCATCGATCCCGGCGTCAAGCTGCAGAGCACCGAAGTCGTCGGCCCGCAGGTTGGCCAGGAACTGTTCATCAAGGGCGCCGAGGCGCTGTTTGCGACGCTCGTGCTGATCGCGATGTACGTACTGCTGCGATTCACCTCGAAGCTCGCCTACGGCGCGATACTTGCGGTCTTGCATGACCCGATCTGCGTGCTCGGTTTCTTCGCGGTCAGCCAGATGACGTTCGATTTGACCGCGGTGTCGGCGATTTTGGCCGTGATCGGTTATTCGTTGAACGACACCGTCATCGTGTTCGATCGCGTACGCGAACGTGCGCGCAACGCCCGCAAACTCACGATCGCCCACGTCATCGATGAATCGATCAACCAGACGCTGTCGCGTACCATCATGACCAAGCTCGTGACCTTGTTGGTCGTGTTGGCGCTGCTGATATTCGGCGGCGAGACCCTGCATGGATTTTCCGCCGCGCTCGTAATCGGCATCATCGCCGGAACCTACTCGTCGATCTACATCTCCGCGGCGCTCGCCCTCGACTTCGGCCTGCGGACCGACGATTTGTTGGAGCGCAAGATGGTCAAACCCGAAGAAATCGACGGCTTGCCCTGAGGGTTTTAAGCATCGCCGGATCAGGCTGCCCGGCGCCGCGATCGCGTGGGCGCGCGCTGCAGCGGGCCCGCAGCAGCACGAATTGAATGGAAGCGCACAGGGAAAGCCGCTAGAGTCGGCAACGCACAAAAACATCACGTTGCGGGGAACCAATCCATGGCGACGACTCGAGGCCTAGGGCGCATATTTCAGCGCAAGTCGGTGGCGCAGATTCAGGCAGAGCATGCACGCGGTGAGCTCAAACGGTCATTGGGCGCGTTGAACCTCGTGCTTCTGGGCATCGGATGCATCATCGGGGCGGGCATCTTCGTACTGACCGGACGCGCCGCGGCCCAGTTTGCCGGCCCCGCGATCATGCTCTCGTTCATCATCACCGGGCTGCTTTGCGCGTTCGTGGCGCTCTGTTACGCCGAGCTTGCGTCCGCGCTGCCGGTGTCCGGCTCGGCCTATTCCTACACCTATGCCTCCATGGGGGAGGGCGCGGCCTGGGTCATGGGGCTGCTGCTGCTGCTCGAATACGGTCTGGCGGCGTCCACGGTCGCGGTCAGCTGGTCGGGTTATTTCGTGAGCCTGCTTGCGGACATGCACCTGACGATACCGGCCGTGCTGACGGCTGCGCCCGGCGTGCCTGTCGTGGACGCTTCCGGCGCGGTAATCGCCACCGGCGTCATGAATCTGCCGGCCATCATCGTCATCGGTCTGGTGACCCTACTGTTGATTCGCGGCGTTACCGAGTCAGCGACGGCCAACAACATCATCGTTGCGATCAAGCTGGCGGTCGTCATTGCCTTCATCGCCATCGGTTCGCGCTACGTTCATCCGGCCAACTGGGCGCCGTTCGTGCCGGCCGAGATTCCCGTTCGACCGCCTGGCACGAACACGGACATCTGGCACCAGATTGGCCGCGCGCTGGTTGCGGTGGTCACCGGAGACAACACCTACCGCTATGGTATAGGCGGGGTCATCCATGGCGCGGCGGTGATCTTCTTTGCGTATCTCGGCTTCGAGGCGGTCTCGACCGCCGGCGCCGAAGCGCGCAACCCGGGCAAGGACATGCCGATTGGCATCCTGGGCTCTTTGGTCATCTGCACGCTGCTCTATATCGCGACCTCTGCGGTGCTGGTTGGAATCGTACCCTACGCCTCGCTCGACAACGCCGCGCCGCTCGCGGTCGCGGCGAATCGGATCGGCTTGCCATGGTTTGCGCTGCTCGTGAAAATCGGTGCTCTCGCGGGCCTCTCGAGCGTGATGCTCGTGCTGCTCTACGGCCAGACGCGGATCTTTTACACGATGAGCCGGGACGGCCTGCTGCCGAAGTCGCTGGCGGTGGTGCATAAGACCTTCAAGACGCCGTGGATCAACACCATCATCGTGGGAATCGCAGCGATGGGGGCGGCCGGTTTTCTGTCTCTCGACGCTTTGTCGGATCTCACGAACGTCGGCTCGCTCGCGGCGTTCATGCTGGTTTGCGTCACGGTGGTTTATCTGCGGGCGACCAACCCCGAGCTCATTCGGCCGTTCAGGACACCGTTCTATCCGCTGACTCCGGTTCTTGGCGCATTGATGTGCCTCGTCCTGCTGATGAGCTTGATGTCGACGCCGGCGACGCGGAATTTCTTCCTGATCTACCTGGCGGCTGGAATCGTGATCTATTTCGTCTATGGCATTCGCAGTTCCAACTTGGGACGCGGCGTCATCGTTACGGGCCACGAGGCGAGCCCACTGGAGCTGCCGCACAAAGGCGACTTAGAGTAGGGGATTGATTGGTCGCTCGCGGCGCCGTCCCGCTAGTCGCGCAGCGCGGCCGGCACCATCGGGCCGATGGTCGCGAGCAGCGCCTCGTAGACCTTCGGGTTTCCCGCGACGACGTTCTTGCCGAGCGCGTATTCCGCGCCGGCCGGCGTGCCGATACGCCCGCCGGCTTCTTGAATCAACAGCGTGCCCGCCGCCGTATCCCAGGGCGACAAGCCGAATTCCCAGAACCCGTCGGTTCGCCCGGCCGCGACATAGGCCAGATCCAGTGCGGCCGAGCCGGGCCGGCGCACCCCGGCTGCCACGGCCATGACGGCTTTGAGCATCGCCAAATAATCATCGACATGGATGTCGCCCGCGCGAAACGGAAAACCCGTGCTGATCAGGGCGCCCTCGAGCGTGCGCTGCGTGCTGACCCGGATCTTCTTGCCTTCGAGCTGCGCGCCCTCGCCGCGCGAGGCCGTGAAGAACTCCTGGCGCATCGGATCGTAGACGATTGCGTGTTGCAGGCGATTTTTCTGTTCGACCGCGATTGAGACTGAAAACGTGGGGAAACCATGCAGGAAGTTCGTCGTACCATCGAGCGGATCGATGATCCAGACGAATTCGCCTTGGCCGCTGCGGCCGCTTTCTTCGCCGAAAAAAGCGTGTTCCGGGTAGCTCTTGCGCACCGTCGCGATGATTTCGGCTTCCGCCTTGCGATCCACGTCGGTGACGAAATCGTTGCGGCCCTTCGTGTCGATTTTCAGCGAATCGAGCCTCGAGAGGCTCCGCACGATCGAATCCCCGGCGCGCCTGGCGGCGCGCATACCGATATTGAGCAGTGGATGCATAACGTGGCGCTAGAATAACAGAGCATGAGTGGTCACGTTCGCATCGTCCTCATTGATCCCAGCCACCCGGGCAATATCGGCTCGGTCGCGCGCGCGATGAAGAATATGGATCTCTCTGATCTGGTGCTGGTGCGGCCCCGATCCTTTCCGCACGCCGAGGCCAATGCGCTCGCGGCGGGGGCCGACGATATTCTCGCGGGCGCGCGCATCGCCTCGACCGTGACCGAGGCGATCGCCGACTGCTCGTTCATAGCCGGAACGACCTCGAGGCCGCGCTCGTACTATTGGGAATTCACGACTCCCCGGGACGTGGCTTCGCGAATCGTCGATTTGCCGGCGGAAAATCGCTCGGCGCTGTTGTTCGGCTCCGAGCGCTACGGCCTCGGCAACGACGACCTGCGGTACTGCAACGTGCTCGTGCGCATTCCGGCAAACCCGGAATATTGTTCCTTGAATCTGGCGATGTCGGTGCAATTGCTGAGCTATGAGATTTTTCTCGCCCGGCACCAGCCGCGCTCTCATACGCAGCTCGAATTGCCGCTCGCGCCATCGGCGGATGTCGAACATTTTTACGCGCATTTGCTCGAAGTCTTGAACGAGATCGATTTTGCGGATCGCACCGGCCATTTGATGGAGCGGCTGCGGCGTTTGTTCAATCGTGCGCAGCTCGATCGCAACGAATTGAATATCCTGCGCGGAATATTGAGCCACGTGCAGGGCAGACGCGGCCAGTCGCGGGCCAAGAGCGGCGCATGAGCATGCGCTCCGGCCGATGAACGCGCGCCGCGCCTCATGAGTGCCCCGGTCTACTTGGACTACGCGGCGACGACGCCCGTCGACGCCGGCGTGGCTGCACAGATGGCGCAGTGCCTCACCATCGAGGGAACATTCGGCAATCCGGGTTCGAGCAGCCATGAATACGGCGACCGTGCGCGATCGGTCGTGGAGGCGGCGCGCAGCCAGGTTGCCGCCGCGGTCGGCGCCGAGACCAGCGAGGTGGTCTGGACCTCGGGGGCGACCGAAGCGAATAATCTGGCGATTTTCGGTGTCGCCAATTATTACCGCGACCATGGACGGCACATCGTCACGGCCCGGACCGAGCACAAGGCCGTGCTCGACCCCTGCCGTGAACTCGAGCGGCGCGGCTGGCGCGTAACGTATCTCGTGCCGGACAGCAGCGGCATCGTGGATCCGGCGCAAATCATGCGGGCGCTGGAACGAGAGACCGTGCTCGTCTCGCTGATGCACGTGAACAATGAAATCGGCGTCGTCCAGGATATCGAGGCGGTCGCTGCGCTCTGTGCACGCCACGGGGGCGTGCGTCTGCACGTTGATGCGGCGCAAAGCTTCGGCAAGTGCCACATCGATTTTGCGTCGTCCGGAGCCGACCTGATGTCGTTGTCGGCTCACAAGGCGTATGGCCCCAAGGGTGTTGGTGCCTTGCTGGTATCCGCGCGGCGCGGCGTGCAACTCGAGGCGCTGCAATACGGAGGCGGCCAGGAGCGCAATTTGCGTTCCGGTACGCTCGCGACGCATCAGGTGGCGGGAATGGGCGCGGCGTTCGCGCTCGCCACGGCCGATGCAACAGACATCGAGGGCGAGCGGTGCCGCATTGCCGCGCTGCAAAGCCGGCTGTGGCGGGGTATCGAGGCGCTGGGCGGTGTATTGCGCAATGGTGCCGCAGCTCACTGCGTGCCGCAGTTGCTGAATCTGTCGTTCGAGGATGTCGAAGGCGAGAGCTTGCTGGCGGCCGTGCGCCCGCACCTGGCCGTATCGACCGGCTCGGCGTGCGCGTCGGCGACCAACGAAGCCTCCTACGTCCTGCGCGCATTGGGCCGCGACGAACGACTCGCCGAGAGCAGTCTGAGATTCAGCCTTGGCCGCTATACGACCGAGGCGGACATCGACCGGGCGATCCAAGCGGTCGCCGACGCCGTGACACGGCTACGACGAATCGGCGGCAAATGAACTACAGCGAACTGACGCGCCGTTATTTTGAGACCGCGGGCGCCGCGGGTGTCTTGAGCGGCGGATGCGTCGGGCGCGGTGCCGCCGGCACGCGCCGCGCGGGGACCTGGGTGCAATTCGATATTCAGCTCGAGCCCGGCGGCGAGCCGCAGCGGCGCATCCTGGCGGCTCGGTTCTTGGCTTTCGGCTGTCCGCATACGATCGCGGTGGCCGCCTGGGTCTGCGAACGGGCGGCTGGAACGTTCTGCGCTGCGGCCTTGCCCGAAACGGCACAAGCGCTCTGCCGGCGCTTCGAGGTCCCGGCCGAGAAACTCGGGCGCCTGCTGGTGATCGAAGATGCCTGGGCCGCCGCCGCCGCAGCGGCCCAGGCGACCGCGCGGGTTACGATCTCGTGAAATACGACTTGCATCCCGTGCGTTCTCCTGGGTGCCGTGTTATGTATATCTTTCAAGGGTGGGATTAATTCGGTAGGGCGGTGTTTATGGCGATATTGTTGACCGAATCGGCTGCGGACCGGGTTCGAACGCATCTGGCCAAACGCGGTGCCGGGCTGGGGTTGCGGCTCGGCATCAAAAAAACCGGCTGCTCGGGCTTCGCCTATGTCGTGAACTATGCCGATGAAATTCGTGCGGAAGATGCCGTGTTCGAAGTCCGTGGCGTCAAAGTCATCGTGGATTCGACGAGTTTGCCCTTGATCGACGGTACCCTCGTCGATTTCGTCAAACAGGGCCTCAACGAGGCGTTCAAGTTTCAGAATCCAAAGGCCAAGGGCGAATGCGGCTGCGGCGAGAGCTTCAGCGTCTGAAGCCCGCGATGGGCGCCCGACAAGAGCGCCATTTTTCCAAGTAATACAGGCACTTCGGCCGCCATTGCGATTGCTTGGCAGCGCTCCCTCGGTTAAACTTCGCGGTCTTTGTCGGCCCCCCCGCCGGGCGGGCCGCGTTATTTTTAGTCTTCGAGGTCATCATGGCAGTTGAGCGCACTCTTTCCATCGTCAAGCCCGACGGCGTCGCCAGGAATTTGATCGGCGAGGTTTACTCGCGATTCGAAAAGGCAGGATTGCGCGTCGTCGCCGCCCGCATGCTGCAGCTCTCGCAGGCGCAAGCCGAGGCGTTTTACGGCGTGCACCGGGAACGGCCATTCTTCAAGGACCTGGTGCGCTTCATGACCTCGGGCCCCGTGATCGTTCAGGTGCTCGAGGGCGAGGGCGCAATTGCCAAGAATCGCGATGTCATGGGCGCCACCGATCCCAAGAAGGCCGCCCCCGGCACCATTCGCGCCGACCTGGCGACGAGCATCGACGAAAACATCGTGCACGGCTCCGACGCGGCCGATACTGCGGCTCGCGAGATAGGTTTTTTCTTTCGCGAGATTGAGGTCTGCCCGCGTACGCGCTAGCGTACGCCGCAGAATTCTCTTGAGGAATGCAACCGGTGGCGGGTGATCGCGTAAATTTGCTCGGCTTGCCGCGCCTCGAGCTCGAGGCGTTCGTCGCGCAGCGACTCGGCGCGAAGCCGTTTCGCGCGCGGCAGCTCATGAAATGGATCTACCGTCGCGGCGCGGCGGATTTTTCGGCGATGAGCGATCTCGCCAAGGATTTCCGTGTCGCGCTGGAGACGGTCGCGAAAATCTCGGTCCCGGAGATCGTGACCGAACAGATCTCGGCCGACGGCACCCGCAAGTGGATGCTGCGGATGGACGAGGTCCAAGGCATCGAAACCGTTTACATCCCGGAGCCCGGTCGCGGCACGCTATGCATCTCCAGCCAGGTCGGCTGCGCCATGGATTGTTCGTTCTGCGCGACCGCCCAGCAGGGATTCAATCGCAATCTGAGCGTCGCAGAAATCGTCGGGCAGGTGTGGCTCGCGCAACGCGAGCTCAACGACACACGCGTTGATGAGCGCAAGATCACCAATGTCGTGTTCATGGGCATGGGCGAGCCACTCGCGAATTATCGCAACGTGGTGCCGGCCATGCGAATTCTGCTCGATGACCTGGGATACGATTTATCGCGGCGCCGCGTAACCTTGAGCACCTCGGGCCTCGTGCCGCAGATTTACAAGTTGGCGGAGGAATGCAACGTGGCGCTCGCGGTATCCTTGCATGCGCCGAACGATGAGCTACGCAACGAACTCGTGCCGATCAATCGGAAACATCCGATCGAGGAGCTGTTGAACGCATGCTGGCATTATCTGGAGAAACAAAACGGCCGCAGCGTCACGTTCGAATACGTGATGCTCGACGGCGTCAATGACAAGCCCGAACATGCCAAACAGCTCGGCCGCCTGCTGCGCGGTAGGCCGGCGAAACTCAACCTGATTCCCTTCAACACATTTCCGGGAACCGGCTACCGCCGCTCGCCGGCTGCGGCGATCGTTCGCTTCCGCGACATTCTCAATGATCTGGGCGTCATCGCGACGATACGCAAGACCCGCGGCGACGATATCGATGCCGCGTGCGGCCAGCTTGCCGGCCGAGTCACCGATCGCACTTTGGTGCGGCTCGGCAGCCGGGTCATGAACCCTTCCGAACGTCCCGCGGCGGTGAGATGAAAATTGTAACAGCCGTTCTATTGCTCAGCGTCGCTTTGGCGGCATGCGTCAGCAACAAGTCCGCGCCCACTCAGACGCCGACGGCGGCGGCCTTGACCAACGCGCAAATCGCGATTGAATACATGCGGCTCGACAAGCTCGCCACCGCGCGGGAATTCATCGAACGCGCGCTGTCGCAGGATCCGGGCGACGCCAACGTTCAGGCCGCCGCCGGCATCGTCTACGAGCGGTTGGGTGAAATGCCGAAGGCCGAGCGCGCGTTCGCCGCTTCGGCGCGCATCGGCAAGAAGGATCCGAACATTCTCAACAGCTATGCGGGTTTTCTGTGTCGCACGCACAAGGCGGCCGAAGGCGAGAAGTTGTTCATGAAGATCGTTCGGGATCCGCTCTATCAAACGCCCGAGGTCGCCTACGTCAATGCCGGCGTCTGTGTGCGTGCCGCAGGCAACAACATCGCCGCGGAGCACTATTTTCGGCAGGCGCTCACCATTCGCCCCAAGATGCCGGAGGCGATGCTGCAGCTAGGCGAGTTGCTGCTCGAGCGCGGCGACACGACCGAAGCCAGGCACACCGTGCTGCTTTACCTGGCGGTCAATGAATCATCCCCCGATATCCTCTGGTTAGGTTTGCGTACCGAACGCAAAGCGGGCGATGCGACGGCGGCCGCTTCATACGCACAACGGCTGCAACAGGAATTCCCCGCGTCCGAGCAGGCGCGCATGCTCCAGTCCGGCCTGGCGCGATGAGCGAGCCGACGAGAGCACCGGGCGCACGCTTGCGTAGCGAGCGTGAACGCCGGGGACTCAGCGTGCAAAAGGCGGCCGAGGAAATGCGGCTCGATGCATGGGTCATCGAGGCGCTCGAAGGGGATCAATACGAGCGTGTCGGACCGGCGGTCTACGCCAAGGGTCACTTGAAGAAATACGCCGGCATGTTGGCGATTCCCTGGGAAGAGGTCGTCGCGGCCTATGATTCGCTGCATCCGAATGTAGCGGATACAGCTGCGCAACCACCTGCGGTTCGTCTGCGCTCGACGCCTCAGCTCGTCAATAATCTGCCCTCGGGGCAAATCGCCGCAGCCGCGGCTTTCGTGTTGATCGTCGCGGGCGTGCTGTGGTGGAGACCGTGGCAACAGCGCGCCGCCGTTGTTCCGGGCGGCGCGCAAGCTAGCGCGCAATCGCCGGGGCGGGCGGCACCGGCCGGTGCGCAATCCGCGTCAGCCCATCAAGCTTCGACGAGCGATGCGCGCACGGGGGACGCGCGCACGGGGGATGCGCGCGCGGGAGATGCGCGCGCGGGCGATCAGGCCCGGGCCGGAGAGGCGGTTGCCGTCGGTGAGGCCGCCGGGGCCGATCAGCCGACAGCGATCAATGGGGGCACTTCCGAATCGGCCGGGCCATCGGCGAACGTCGTAACCGCGGCGGGCGCCGCCGGCACCGGCGCTGTAGCCGCCGAAGCGGGCGCCGGTCGAGCGCGCCTGCGCCTGAGTTTCTCGACGGACTCCTGGGTCGACGTTCACGATGCGGCCGGCAAACGCATCTTCAGCGGCTATGGCCGCGCCAATAGCGTCAAGACCATCGCGGGAGAGGCACCGCTGCGGGTATATCTCGGCTACGCGAACGGCGTGCAGCTCGAGATCAATGAACACGCGGTGGCGATTGGGCGGCCGTTCGTGCGCGGCGACGTCGCGCGCTTCGAGGCCGGTGCCGACGGCGTCCTGCGCAGCTATCCGAACAACGCGCAACCGCGCGGCTGACGGTGCTAGGTTGAGCAAAATCATCGAGCCTCTGCGCGGCGTGCACGATATGTTGCCGGCCCAGGCGGCCGCGTGGCAGTTTCTCGAATCGGCGACGCGAGAGGTCTTCGCGTCCTATGGTTACGAGGAATTTCGCGTACCCATCATCGAGCAGACGCAGCTATTCAAGCGCTCGATAGGCGATTTTACCGACATCGTCGAGAAAGAGATGTTCAGCTTCGTCGATCAGGGCGAGGACCACATCACCCTGCGTCCCGAAGCCACCGCGGGGATCGCGCGCGCGATGATTTCCAACGGCTTGCTGCGTGAGAACCGATTGCGCGTCTGGTGTATGGGTCCGATGTTTCGCCGCGAGCGTCCGCAGGCGGGGCGCTATCGCCAATTTCACCAAATCGACGCCGAGGCGTTTGGCTTCGTGGGACCCGATGTCGACGCGGAGATCATCCTGCTGGCGGCGCGTCTGCTGCGCCGACTGGGCCTATCGGGCGTGAAATTGCAGCTGAACTCGCTAGGGACCCCGGAATCTCGTGCAATTTATCGCGAGCAACTGATTGCGTATTTCAGCGCGCACGCCGCTGCGCTCGACGAAGACAGCAGGCGGCGGCTGCACGGCAATCCGCTCAGAATCCTGGACAGCAAGAATCCGGAGACTCAGCGCATCGTCGCCGGGGCACCGCTGCTCGTGGAGTCCCTCGATGCCGAATCGAAAGCTCATTTCGCGTCCCTTTGCGCCCACCTGCAAAGCGCCGGCATCGAGTATCATGTGAACCCGCGCCTGGTGCGCGGCCTCGATTACTACACGCGCACCGTCTTCGAATGGATCACCGACTCTCTGGGTTCACAAAGCACGGTATGTGCCGGAGGCCGCTATGACGGCCTGATCGCGCAGTTGGGCGGCACGGCCACGCCGGGTATCGGTTGGGCCATGGGACAGGAGCGCATCGTCATGCTGCTCGAAAAAGCGGGTGCGGTACCGGCCGGCGACCGGCCGCAGGTTTATTTGGTGATGGTCGGGGAACGGTCTGACATTCTGGGGCTCCAAGTAGCCGAGCGGCTGCGCGACAGCTGGCCTGGGCTGCGATTGCAGTCCAATCTCGGTGGTGGCAATTTCAAGGCGCAATTCAAGCGCGCGGACAAGAGCGGCGCACGCTACGCGATCATCGTGGGGGAAGACGAAGCCGCGCGCGGCGTCGTTGCCCTCAAGGATTTGCGCGGCGAGCGGCCCCAGGAAGAATGTGCGATCGATCGTATCGGCGAATTGTTGGGCGGCTTGTTGGGTCTCGAGCCTTAAGGCGGCGGAGTAATCATGGCAGACGATTTATTGACCGAGGAAGAGCAAATCGAGGCCGCCAAGCGCTTCATGAGCGAGAACGGCGCTTGGCTGATCGCAGGCGTGGCGCTCGGTGCGGCACTGCTGTTTGGCTATCGTTATTACGACAACTCGCGCAACGAGCGTGCCATGAAGGCGGCCGACGAGTTCGGTGCGATGACCTCGGCGATCGACAGAAACGATCGAGCCTCCGCGCGGCGAATTGCGGAGGGGATCGTACAATCCTATTCCGGCAGCCCATATGCCGATCAAGCGGAGTTGACGCTCGCGCGTCTGCTCGTCGATGAAGGCAAGAGCGCCGATGCGATTGGACCGCTCATGGAGGTCATGACGGGTTCCAAGGATACGGAACTGAAAAATATCGCGCGTCTGCGCATTGCGCGCATTCAGATCGATCAAGGCAAGCCCGATGATGCGATTCAAACCCTCGCGGGCGGCGACTCCGCATCCTTCGCGTCGCGCTACCACGACGTTCGCGGCGATGCGCTATTGGCGAAGAAAGACACGAGCGGCGCGGCCGCCGAATATCGCGCCGCGCTCGGGGCGAGCGATCCACAGAACGCCGACGCGGCGCTGCTGGAATTGAAAATCGCCGATCTCGGCGTGCCCCCCGCAGCCCCCGCAGCCCCCGCGGCCTCTGCACCCCCTGAACCCGTCGTCAACAAGGCGAAACCCTGATGCGCTGTTTGCTTCCCCTTGGCCTAGCGGCCTTCATTATCGTCGCGGGCTGCAGTAAGGACAAAGATGTCGAACCGCCGGCGAAATTGGTCGACTTTCCGCAAACACTGCCGGTCAAGGAGATCTGGAGTCAGGGACTAGGCGGCGGCAAGAAGCAAATGGTGCTGAGGCTTGGCCTGGGTCCCGCGCTCGATAACAAGACCGTGTTTGCGGCCTCCCACAAGGGCGAGGTGCTCGCCGTTGCCGTGGATACCGGCCGGCAGCTCTGGGTGAAGAATCTCAAGCTGCCTTTGTCGGCCGGCCCGGCAGCCGCTCTCGGCATGGTCGTGGTTGGCTCCAGCAAGGGCGACGTGGTCGCCTTGGACGGCGCCACGGGGCGCCTGCTATGGGCTGTGCGCGTCAACTCGGAATTGCTGTCGCCGGCGGCGATCGGCGAGCACGTCGTCGTCGTGCGCTCGGTGGACGGGAGGCTGCGGGGTCTCGATGCCCAATCGGGCAAGGAATTGTGGTCCGTCGAACAACAGGTGCCCAGACTGAGCCTGCGCGGCACGGGGACTCCGGTCATCGCCAAGGATTTGGCGATTTGCGGGTTCGATAATGGCAAGGTAATGGCCGTTTCATTGAGTACCGGGGACACGGTTTGGGATACTGCGCTTGCGGCGCCGCATGGCCGCACGGAACTCGACCGCTTAGTCGACGTCGATTCGGCCGTACGCGTGATCGGCAACGACGTCTACGCGACGGGTTTCCAGGGGCGCACCGCCATGCTGGCGCTCGATTCGGGCCAGATCTGGTGGGCGCACGACATGTCGAGCTATCGCGGCATGTCGGTCGATGCCGATCGCGCGTTCGTCACGCAGTCCGACGGTGTCATCGTTGCTTTGCGCGATCGCGACGGTTCGGAGGTTTGGCATAACGACAAATTGAAGCGGCGCGGCCTCTCGACACCCGTGATCCTCAGCAGCGCGGTCGTGGTCGCGGATTATCAGGGCTACGTCCATTGGCTCGATAAAGCCACAGGAGTCCTGGTCGCCCGCAAGCAAGTCTCGAAATACAGGGTCTCGAACTCGCCGGTTGCTGTTGATAACACGGTGGTCGTGCTCACGGACGGCGGCAATCTGGCGGCGTTTCGCGCAACGCCGCCGGCGGCGCCGTCGGCGCCGGCTAAGAGCCCGTAAGCGAGATCTCTTGCTGCCGGTAGTCGCGCTGATCGGTCGACCAAACGTCGGGAAATCGACGCTGTTCAATGCGATGACGGGGACGCGCGATGCGCTGGTCGCCGACCTGCCGGGGCTGACGCGCGACCGCCAGTACGGGTTCGCGCGTCGTACCGATGTGCCGTGCATCGTCGTCGATACGGGCGGCCTCGTCGAAAACGCCAATGAAATCGAGAGTCTGATGATCGCGCAGACCGATCGCGCGATCAGCGAAGCCGACCGTATCATCGTCTTGGTCGACGGCCGCGCCGGAGTGACGCCGCAGGATCAATTCGTCGCGCGCCTGGCACACCGCAGCGGCAAGCCGGTATTCCTCGCGGTCAACAAAACCGAGGGCTTCGACCCCGATATTGCGGTCGCCGATTTTCACGGGCTGGGTTTGGGCGAGCCGCACCCGATCGCCGCGGCGCACGATCAAGGCGTGATCTCTTTGCTCGAAGCGGCTCTCGTCGGACTCGTTCCGGATCCGCAAGACGGGCCCGAGATGACCGGCATCAAGGTTGCGGTAATCGGTCGCCCCAACGTCGGCAAGAGCACATTGATCAATCGTCTGCTGGGCGAGAATCGCATGGTCGCCTTCGATCAGCCGGGAACGACGCGGGACGCCGTACTCGTGCCGTTCGAGCGCGACGGCGAGCGCTATACGCTCATCGACACGGCCGGTGTCCGCCGCCGCGCGCGCGTCGAGGATGCGGTCGAGAAATTCAGCGTCATCAAAACGTTGCAGGCGATCGAAACCGCTCACGTCGTGGTCGTCGTCATGGACGCGCAAGATACAGTGGCCGAGCAGGACGCGAGCCTCCTCGGCACGGTCATCGAACAGGGGCGGGCACTCGTGATCGCGATCAACAAGTGGGACAACATTCCCATCGAGCAGCGCGATCTGATTCGCCAGCAGATCGAGCAGCGCATTCCGTTTGCCGATTTCGCGCCGCTGCATTTTATATCGGCGCGCCATGGCAGCGGCGTCGGCGAGTTGTTCGCGTCGGTCCGCAAGGTCTACGCGGCGGCCATGCGGGAAATGACGACTCCCGAATTGACGCGCGTGCTCGAAGCGGCGATCGAAACCCATCCGCCGCCCGTGGTGAGGGGACGGCGCATCAAGTTGCGTTATGCGCATCAGGGCGGCCGCAACCCGCCGATCGTCGTGATCCACGGCAACCAGACCGATCATGTGCCCGAGGCCTACCGGCGCTACTTGGTCAACGTCTATCGCAAGGCGTTCGCGCTCGAGGGAACTCCGGTGCGCGTCACGTTCCGCGGCGAGGAAAATCCGTTTGCCGGCAAGCGCAATCCGCTCACGCCGAGACAGGTACGCAAACGCAAGCGGTTGATTCAGCGCAATAAGCGCTGACGTACGGTTCCGGCGTTTGCATTAGACTATTCGCGCAGGGAGGTCGCAGGGCAGGTCTATGCCTAAGTTCATTGGAACCAAAGCTTTTCGCGTTATCGCCGCCGTCTCAGGACTAATGGCGCTATATGGCGCGGCGGGATTCGCACTGGCTCCGCGATTGTTGCGCTCGGCGCTGCTCGAGGACATTCCGAAGCAGACCGGCGCAATCGCTGCCGTCGGCCCGATCCGGATCAATCCGTTTCTGCTGCAGCTCGAAGTCAAAGATTTTTCGCTGACGGCGAACTCCGGCGAGCGCTTGCTGGGCTTCGAGCGCCTGTTCGTCGATTTTGGGCTCGCTTCGTTATGGCGCCGTGCGTTCGTTTTCAAGGACATCGAAATAGACGCGCCCTTCGTGAACGCGGTCGTCGCCGACGACGGGTCGCTGAACCTCGCGCAGCTGAAATCAACATCCCCGCCGCCACCGCCGCCACCGCCGCCGCCGCGCACCGAGCCGCAGTCGTTGCCGCGGATTCAGGTAGCTGCATTCAGCGTGACGCGAGGCGTCGTCAGTTATGAGGATCGCAGCCGTCCCGCGCATTTCGCGACGCGGCTCGAGCCGATCACCTTCGATCTCAGGGATTTCAGCACCGATGCACAAGGCGGAATGTTCACATTCAACGGTGCCTCGAAACGCGGCGAACGCTTCGACTGGCGCGGACACCTGTCGGTCCAGCCGGTTGAATCCGACGGACAGCTGCGCATCCAAGGTCTACGCGCGCAAACCATTGGCGAATACGCCGGGGACAGGCTGGGTTTCGCGATCGATTCCGGCAGCATCGACGTCGATGCGCATTACCGATTTGCATTGCGCGACGCCGTCGGTCTGCAAGTCGACGGGGTCAAGGTGGTGCTCAAGGATCTCGCGATCAAACCCAAGAACGCGGAGCCGGCAACGGAGCCCGACTGGGTCGTGGTACCGGAACTAGAGGCCACGAGCGGCTCCTTCGACCTCGAGGCCCGCAAGGCGCAGATCGATACGGTGGCATTGACCGGACTCAAGCTGCTGGCGTGGATGGACAAAGACGGGTCCATCAATTTGACGCGGCTCGCTGCGCCCGCGACCGCACCCGCTACGGTTGCCCCCCAAGCTACGGCAGCCGCCCCCGGCTTAGGAGCCGC
>Ga0187862_10000243_pt1 | contig 63463 bp, 44 predicted proteins | sample June2016WEW_10_1_FD_133003 | JGI IMG/M metagenome (GOLD analysis project Ga0187862, IMG submission 133003) | Peatland microbial communities from SPRUCE experiment site at the Marcell Experimental Forest, Minnesota, USA - June2016WEW_10_150 | ecosystem: Environmental > Terrestrial > Soil >... | reverse complement strand
GTCGCCGTCACGGCCTGCTGTGCCGCGTACCCCACTCCCACCGTTGCGGTTGCCGGGTTGAGCGCGGTGGTCGTAATCGAAAGCGTCGGTGTGGCGGCGGCGACGGTAAGCGACAGCGTTGCGGTCTGGCTACCACCGTTGTACGTCGCCGTCACGGTAGCGGTCGTGGTTGAAGTGATCGTCGTGCTGGACTGCACCGAAAAGCTTGTGCTGCTCTGGCCGGCAGGCACCGTAAAGATCGAGGGCACGGGGAAGGCAGCGTTGTTCGAGGAGAGGCTGATAGTCGCGCCTCCCGAAGGTGCCGGTGCACTCAGCGTGAATGACAGTGTTGCGTTTGCCCCGCTCGCCACCGTGCTCGGGCTGATCGAAAAACCAGTCAGGGTGGGAAGACCCGGCACTCCGCTGGTGTTGAAGCTGTTGATCGAGCCGGCGGCAGTGCCGGCGCTGTTGCTGGCCTGAAGCTGGAAGTAGTACGTCGTATTCGCGGCCAGTCCCGCAATATTGGCGCTGATACCAGACGCGCTGGTGCCCGATCCCAGGTCGTAGCTCTTGGTTTGGCTGGCCCCGCCGAGCGATGTGCCGGTGCCGTACAGGAACCAGAACTGCGTATCCAAGCCGTTGGGATTCACTGTGCCGCCCAGGGTGGCGCTGTTTGTGGTGATCGATGTCGCCGAGCCAGTACTCGCGGTGGGCCCCGACGCCCCCTGCGCAGTTACGTTGACATAGGCAGTGGCAGAACCAGACTGGCCGTTGCTGTTAGTGATCGTAAGCGCGACGGTGTTGCTGGAAACGCCGAACGAGTGCGTGAAGTTAGATTGAGTACCGATAGTGGTTCCGTTGCTGGCCCATTGATAGCTAGTAATAGTGCCGCCGCCTGCCGTGCTACCGGAGGCGTCAAAGCTTACGGTCACACTGCCGTTCTGAGGCACCGAAACCCTCAGAGTACCGTTGTTGCCGGCAGGGCCTTGGCCCTGGGCGGTCATCGAGATGACGGGAGTCGGCGCCGCCTGGATAGTTACCGTAATCTGGGCCGTAGCGCTCGCGGACTGGCCGCTGCTGTTGGTGATCGTCAGAGCGATGCTGTTGCTCGGGGCACCTAAAGAATAGGTGAAATGGGACTCAGTGCTAATAGTGGTTCCGTTGCTGGTCCACTGGTAGCCGGTAATGGCGCCGGTGCCCGCCGTGCTGCCGGACGCAGTGAAGCTCACGATCACACTGCCGTTTTGAGGCACTACGAGGTTCAGAGTGCCGGCGTCGTTGGCCGATTGCTGTTGTGCGGTCATCGTGAAGTGTGCGCCAGGTGCGCTACCAACACTTACGACCACGGTTGCAGTCGCCGTCGAACTCCGGCCGTTGCTGTCAGTGACAGTCAATGCGATCGTATTTGTACCGGTCGCAAAGGAAAACGTGCACAAAGACGAGTTAGAGCAGGTCGGCGTTCCATTACTCATCCAGCTATACGTAGCGATTGGCGCGCTTCCGGGGCTGCTCGTGCTTTCACCACTCACAGTCACGCTGCCGCCCTGAGGCAACGACAGGCTTAGGGTGCCGCTGTCACGGACCGACTGACCCTGGGCGGTGGCCGTGAAATGTGCCGCCGGTCCCGATGGCGCAGGCTGGACAATGAAGTTGATCGGGCTAGAGATCGCGCCAGCGCCATCCGGATTGGCTACTGTTATCGCAAGGGTCCCCGGGGATGTCAGATTGCTCGCCGGCAGTGTCGCGGTCAACCCGGCTGGGCCCGCATAACTAGTGGAGAGTGCCGTTCTCCCGATGTAAGCCCTCGCGCCAGGCACGAAATTGGCCCCCGCTATGATAAGGTTGACGGCCGGACCGCCAGCGGTTGCGCTACTCGGCCTTACGGCATATAAGGTCGGTGCGGGCAGAAAGGGGCCGTCAGCCTGAGCGATCGGCTCCGAAAACTGAAACAGATTCGGCAGCGGGAAACTCTCCAAGGTAGCAATGCCGAATAGACTAACGTCGATGCTAGCGGAACCCTCTAGTCCCGCGGAAAGCGTCCACCACGGATCGCCTAGCGGATTCACGTCAAGTTGAAGGAAGACATCTGGGGAGAATTTGGGTGAGAGAACTTCATCGACGTTCAGACTGACCGCCACTCCCCCATACACCTTTGCCGACAGGCTTGCGTCCATGGCGATCGGGTCTGGCGTGATGTTCATTGTTTGCTCGAAGACCGGGGAGGCTTGCCCATTGCTGTAGGAAAGCCCGCCAGTAACCGACGCGGTTTGAGTAACGCCGACGGAAAGTCCGCCGTTGGCGTTCCCGCTGGCCCCGAAGAAGAAGGTGAACGTGGGCGTGATGACCAGCGGCAAGGTGCCGACAACTACGGTATACGGTACCGGACTTGTATAGGTCCAAACGTCGACCTGCTTGTCGAATGAACTCTGGTAATTCCCAGTCAGGTTGACGTTAACGTCCTCTCCAAAGGTGGCTGTCGCGGTCAGCGAATTGAGCTTTGGAAGTGGCCAACCACTTGTGTTCCAGTCGAATTCGAAGTTGACGCAGACGTCGATTTCCCCGCTCAGTGTAAGCGAGCCATTCTGGTCCGCTATGATCGGCATGTCGGACGTTTCTATCGGGACTATCAATCCGCTTGTACATGAAGACTGCGAAGAGTCCCGCACCGCAACGACTCTTGCAGAGTTCTTGGGCCGAGGCAGGAGCTTCACGCCCGGACGTAGCATCTTGACTGCCGGGGCGCTCTGAGGGGTGAGTAGCGCTGTGCCGAAGGAGAAGGTGGCTTGTTGGAAGGCATCGGCGAGGGTCGCCTGAGTGGTCGTGGCGACGATCTGGGAACCGGTTTGGGTGACGGAAACCACTTTTCGTAACAGGCCGTTCGGTGTCGAAGGGGTCACGCCTATGGCCAATATGCTGCCCGGTAACAGAGACTGTGCGACCGTGCTTGAGTTCGAAAAGGTCAGAGTGGTTCTATCCGGCGAAACGAGCAGGCTCAGTGTCCCCTCAGGATCGAGCGTCACTGCTCCCTGCGGAACCACCGCCGTATACGCTACCTGTATGGCGCTGGTAGAATCGGCAGGGACGTCGACCGTCTGCTGCACGGGAAAAGCCCCGTAAGTTGTGTTTCCCACGGGCACGGGGTTGGCGATGATCGTGTAGGTTCCAGAGGGCAAACTTACGGTCTGATTCGCTGTGACGACTGTGCTGAATCCGTTTGCGGAAGTAATGGATACACTCGCGGCAGCACCAACCGGCGGTTGGGTGATTTGAACCTGCAGGCTCCCTTGTCCGGCAGATGACACCACAGGCATGGTAACGACGTTCAGTGGCACGCCTCCGATGGACACGGACACGGTCGAAGTTCCGCCTGTCACGGCCGTTGGCACTTGAGCGTTGATTTGGTACAGGCCAACCCAGCCGGGCGCGAGACCGGAGAAAAGGACGGGGGCTGGTGCTCCACCGATGACCACTGTCGGCGTCGCCGTCGTCAGGTCCAGGGAGTCGGACGGGGCGGGAGAGCCGCTCAGCGCCTGGCTGTCGAGCGCGCCAAGGCCGGTGCAGTAAATCAGGACCGCACTTCCCGGTGCCGCGGGATTTGAGGAATCCACCAGGCGATACTGCGCATCGAGAATTGCGCCTTGCCCGCTGCCCTGTCCGTTCGTGCTGAAAACACCAGGCGCGAAGGGGGAGAGGTTCACTAGCACCGCCGCACTCGTTTGGCCGCCTGCCGTGACGGTAAGCGAAACCTGCGCTTGCCCATCAAGCTCCCAGGGGATCTGCGCGTTGATCTGGCCGGCGGAAACGAAGAACAGAGGCGCCGCAATGCCATTTATCGTAACTTGTGTCCCGTTGATATTCGTAGGCAGCGGAAAGCTGGCCGCCGACCCCGTGGCTGCGGCGAAGTTATTACCAAAGACTGAGACAATAGATCCAGGGGAAACAGGACCCGAGGCAAAGCTCGCGGCATTAACCACGCCCCCAGTAGCAATCTTCGGCGTCTGCGCACAGAGGTTCAGCGCATAGACAAAGAAACAGACACATCCCAAGAGCGCCTGACGTCTCAGGGTAACATGGTCGCTGACTCGACATGTCAGGCTCATTCTGTCTGTGCCCAACGAATCCAGAGCTTCTCGGACCACGAGCGAGCCGTGTTGGGAAGTCACATTACAGCACTTTTTCGCGGTTTCCATTTTCGCGGTTTCCATTTTCGACTCCCGGGTCCTGGTCGGCCAGGATTTCCGTTTTGGCCATTTGGCCTCGCAGGAATTATACATTAAACGATACAGATCAGAGCCGTTTATCTTTAAGAGTTCTAATTCGAAGCAGGTGCAATGGCCCAGCACAGAAGTCCAGGGAGCGGCGGGGATAGCGATAGCTTCTGAGAACATTTGGGCGACACGTGCATTCTATTTACGAACGGCGCATACTTCCGGCCCTGTCCCTGCAGCGCGTCCAAAGGGCGCGAGCGCTGTTGTCGTTCCAAATATCGTCCGATTCACTATAGCCACCCGCCCCATGCAGCCATATCCGATCAGTGGAGACCAGGAGCTCGACTTCAAGCGCAAATTCCTTGGCGACGCTCCCACGCCAACCCCGGCTCGGTGATGCCATAATGACTTGAGTCGATGTCCGAATCGCCAGAACAGATCTCAAACGAAATCCAGGACCTGCTGCAACAGTCGGTCCTGAACAACTTCCCCAATCCCGACAGGCGGGGGTGCCTGGGCGAACAGACGGTTCGGGAGGTCGCGGGGCGCCCGCTGCCGGTTCAGGACGCCGCCTGGGAGCACATCACGCATTGTTCGCCGTGCTTTCGGGAGTTCCTTGGCTTCCGGCGCGAGTTGACCGACGCCCGGAAGCGGCTTGTCCGGCGAAACCGGATTGTGCTGGTTTCGGTGCTGGCCGCGGCCGGGATTGCGGGCGTGGCGATCTGGACGGGCGCGCTCCACGGCACGCGAACACCGACGACAATTGCGGCGGTTGTCAGAGTGGACCTGCGGCCTTTCGCGCTAGTGCGCAGCGAGGTCCAGAACCCGCCACAGGGCACGCAGGTTGCGGCCACGCTGAGCCGCCAAGCCATCCGTTTGGAGATCTCGTTGCCGGTTGGCTCGGATGAGGGCAAGTATGATGTGCGGCTCATGGACAGCGAACTCCGATCCCTCATGTCGAGCAGCGCGGCGACGGCGTTCACGGACCATGTCGTGAGCATCTCGATGGCCTTTGACCTATCCCGTCTGGCTCCCGGAGCGTATGTGATGGGGGTCCATGGGCCGGACGGCAACTGGCGCACCTACCCCGTCGCCATCCGGTAGTTCTCGCGGTCTGACAGGGCGGCCACCGCAGCGTTCAACTGTTCGTCCACGCCGTTGCGCAGGGCTTCGGGATCGAAGGGCACGGAGATGTGTGGCGCAACGCCATTTCCTTCCAGGCGCGTCTCCCTCCAGGTTCGATACTCGACCACCGGGATCGCCAGGCGATACCCGTGGCCCACACCGAACGAATCACTCCCAAGCAGCCTCCCAGCGGTTCGAGTCCCGACGATTGTGGCCAGGCCGTTTTCGGCGGCGAAGGCGGTGACCATCTCGCTGGAACTCGCGGTGTGTTCATTCACCAGTAGCACGATGTTGCCGTGGAATCGCTGTGGCCCCTTTCGCTCCGTGAACACTGCCACGGACCGGCCGCGAATCGCGAATCGAAAGAGCAGCGGGATCAGCCCGATCTTCCAGTCCGGGATGCGGTCGAACCGCGGCAAGCGGGCCTTGTCAAAGTCGGGGCGGTCCAGATCCTTCCGGGTCACGCTGTAGCCCACTGGCAGCCCGCCGGGCGTCAGGTAGCTCATCACGCGGAGGCTCCCCATTCCGCCGCCCGCGTTGCCGCGCAGATCGACAATCAGCCGATCACAGCTCAGCTCATGAATCGCCCGATCGATGTCGTGCGCCAGGTCGATGCCCACGATGCCTGGAAACAGGGCGATCTTGAGATAACCGATGCCGTCCTGCGTTCGGTTCCAACTCGGAGGATCGAGATTGATGATAGGGTGTTTTTTCTTCTTTGAGACCGGAATGTGGATATGAACGCATTCTCGCGTGCGGTTGCGCCGCTCGATATCCACCGCGACCGACTCACCCAGTGCGAACGACGGCATCTCCGGCGGAACCGACTCCTTGCCTGCGACGGTCAGAAGCGTATCGCCGGGCTGTATGCCTGCCGCGTGGGCCGGCCCGCCCGCGTGGACGTCCTGGAAAACCCATTGTCCCCCGCAGGCGTGGAAGGTGGCGCCAATGGAGATCTTTGCGGCGGCGCGGGGCCTTTGCTCGGAGAAGAAGCCGGCATGGCTGACCCGTAGTTCTCGAATCAGCTCGTTCATCCGCGCCTCGAAGTCCGTAGCGGCTTCGCTCGTGGTGATGGTATTCCGGCGTTCCTCTGCGATCCGGTTCCAATCGACACCGTTGAGTGCGGGATCATAGAGCTTCCCCGCCACCGTTTCCACCACCTTGGTGAAGACCTTCTCGCGAACCTCCTGGTTGAATGCTCTAGTCGTCATGGAAGAATCTGTCCGTCCTGTCCTGTTAGGGTAAATCCCGCCCACAAATATGGCGGCGCCTCGGAACCGTATCGCTCCAGCATGTCGAGCTTCGCGCGTCGGAGAGCCTCCGCGGCCGGGAGCCGCTGGGCGAGGTGTTTGTAGAAACTGCCCATCAAGACCCGCGTGAAGGTGTCGTCTGAGTCCCAAAGATTGGCAACCACGGATTTCGCGCCGGCCGCCAGGAACGCCATCGTCAGGTTGGCAATGCCCGCCGTCCCGATCACCTTGCCGCTTCCAGCGCGACAAGCCGACAGCGTCACTAGGTCTGCCCGAAGCCTGCTGCGAGCGATGTCACGGAGCTGCCACAGTCCATCTTCCGCAGCGGCCTCATCGGGAAAGAAGACCAAGCCTGCCCGTTCAGGCCGCTCCGGGCTGGCCAGACCGTGCACGGCAAAATGAAGCACGCGGTAACTAGCGAGCGGTTGTTTCTTGATGGCAGGCCCCGTCGCGGCCGGACCAGTGATGACCACGCTCCCCGGCCCCATGATCTCGCCAACGAGCCGTGCCTCAGCGTTGGCTGCGGGGAGCGGAGGCAAGCTACTGCCGCCAAGGTCGAACATGTTCCGTCGCACAGGCCCGCTGGGCAGCCCGACACCGTCAGTACCGGTGGCGACCGCCAGCAGTGGAAGCGTCGGAGGAGATGCGGATTGCCGGTGAGCCAGCAGATGAAGAACGGTGCCCGATGGCGCATACCAGACGGTGTGAGTCGCGATCAGCATCTTGCCCCTTTCGTCTACAACCGTATCGAAGGGCAGGCGATAGAGCGGACCGTCGGGCACGACGATCAGATTGCGAACGGCTGTCGTTCCCGCCGGGAAGATGGCGTCAAAGAGCTTGCGGCCAGGTTGGCTGAGATCAGAGCGATGCTCGATAGCGTTCAGTTGAGCCTCCACGGCTTTCGAGATCTCGGCCTTTCCTGGAATCTCGATGATGGCTGAGCGATCACGAGTCACAGATAGGCAGTAGGATCGTGGCTCCGCGAGCAGGTACTCCAGGACAGCCTGCCCCGGAGGCAAGTCGCGCTGAAGTCCGGCCAGGGTGACGGGCTGACTTGGTTTCATCCTGGTTTGACTATCGTGCGCCACGAGGGCTGGGTACACTTCTTCTTCCGATCTTTCCAGTGCCGAAAGAAGGCGCCGCCTCTCGGCTTTGTCGCGTGACCGCATCAGTTGCAGTTGGAGCCGCGCGATCCGTTTTTCCGGCTCTGTCAGCCGTGCGGTCAGGGCACGGGCGGCCGATCCGCCGCTCCGAATCGCATCCACTACAGCCCGACCTCTCGCCTGTTCCAGCACCCGGAACGCGCCCGCCGTGTCACGCATTTTGGCATGGAGCCGGAAATGGTCGAGATAGAGTTCGTCCAGGGAAGCGATGAACTCGTCCTTGGCCATCATGGTCGGCACCGATGCAATGACGCCGCTCGCGATGTCCGTCGCCTCCTCGAAGAAACGATCAGCTATGCGAAGCTTTCCCATCGCGGCGCTGATCCTCCCAGCCTCCGCCAAAGTGGCGGGCAGCAACAGCCGGTCCCCAGCCAGACGGGCTTTCTCGACACTGCGTAGGATAGCGAGCTGCGCGCCGGGGAGATCGCCGCCGGCTTCCAGGCATTGCGCCAGCGTAAACGAACCCTGCCCGGCAATTCTCTGGGCGCTGACCGAATCCGCCAATCGAATGGCCTCTCGAAATTCGTCAATAGCACGTAACCGCGACCCGTGTATCAACTCCAGGAGTCCATAGCGGAAGTGAAGCTCAGCCTGGTAGCCGATGGCCGACTTGGCCGTCGCTTCCGTTAAAGCGGCATCGAGCAGCTTTTGAGCTTCTTGTGTCCGACCGAGTTCTATGAGAGCTTCGATTTTCCCCGAATAGACGAGGAGCGGTTGTTGGATGTCAGGATGGTTCTTGGCGATACTCAGCGCGTCGTCGAAGTACAAGAGCGCCTTGTCGTACTCCTTCCATTGCAGCATCCCGTCCCCAACGAGGGCCTCGTACCGCACAAGCGAGCCGACATCATCCAGTTTGCGTGCCTTCTGTATGGCGCCGAACATGCCCAACGCAGCGGCTTTGAGATCCCCCGCAAGAAACGAAGTGATCGCCAGCTCACCGTCGGCGCGGTTCATCCAAGCCCTGTCTCCTTGCTGCTCGGCAACAGAACGCGCCTCGGACCAGTCGCGGCGCGCGAGATCTCTGTCGAGTTCGAGATCGAAGTCTCCCTTTACGGCGAGGCAGCGCAACCGCAGACTGGGGTCGGTCTGGACGAGCGGGTCGTCCAGCAGGGTGGCGAGGTAGTGCGAGGCTTCAAGATAAGGGTGAGCGTCGGCCTCGGCACGAATAAGGCTGATGTGGGCGAAGAGGGCGTTTCGCTTGTCGCCGGCAGCCTCGAACTGGCGCTCCGCCTCGGTGTAGTAGGGCAGCGCGGCCGTCCAGTTTCGCAGCCACGCAAGTCGCTCCGCCGATTGCAGCGCGGTCGCACCTCGCGATTCGTCGCCGCCGAAGCAGCACCCAACGCACAGGACAACCACCAGATAACGTAAAGGAAGACGCATGAGCAAATGGCCGGCATCCCCTGGTGTGGGAGCCCGGCAAAGACATCATTCTACACAAAAGGTACCGAAACTCTCAGTACTATCTTCGGTGTCTATTCGCGCTCCGCGCGCCCTTCTGTGTGGAATGATCCGTTCAAACGTTACACGCTTCCCCTCGTCGTTGGAAATCACAACAGACGCAGTGCGAACGCAGATCGCGGCGATGGGAGCCGAGGTCTTCGAGTTCGGCTTGTTCAAGCCGGAGTCGGATGAACCCGATGGCGGACCGCCGATGTTGCCCCGCGTGTGGGATGTCTCAGGGCTCATGCGGTCAATCCCGTGGTTGCGGCTTCAGAATTCGCAAGGCCGGAACATCTACGTCCGCCCGCAGGGCGAACACAACCTCAGCCTGGTTGACGACCTGAATCGCGACGCCGTCGAACAGATGAAACGCGCGGGCTTCCAGCCGGCCACCGTCATCGAAACGTCACCGGGAAACTACCAAGCATGGCTGAAGCACCCGGAGCGACTGCCGAAGGACCTGGGTACCGCCGCCGCCAGGACGCTGGCGCGCCAGTTCGGCGGCGATATGGGCGCCGCCGATTGGCGTCACTTCGGGCGCCTAGGCGGCTTCACTAATCGGAAGCCGAAGTATCAGGGGCCGGATGGACTGTTTCCGTTCGTGCTTGTCATTGAGGCAACGGGGAGCACGTATCCCGAGGCGGAACGGTTTCTCTCCGGCGTCAGGCGCGAAGTGGACGAGGCCACGAGATTGAAGGGCGAAAGATCCAGGACGGTGTTCTCCGCACGGCGGGTCGATTCGCCCCTGAAGTCCATCGACGCGTTCCGAAACAATCCGACCTATGGTGGCGACGGCACCAGGGTGGACCTCGCGTATGCCCTGTATGCTCTTTCGAATGGGGTGTCCGAGGCAGACCTCAGGGCTGCCCTGGCCAGCCGAGATCTCTCCCACAAGGGCAACGAGCGCCGACAGCAGGAATACATTGAAAGGACCATCCAGAAGGCCGGTCTACTGCTCGAAAAACAATGCAGTCGCGGTCTCGGCCGCTAACGCGACACGCAGTAGAAGAGGAAGGCTGCAACGAGCACGAAGTACAGGCAGACCCGCCGGAAGTACTTCGGGCCCATCATCGCCGCGATCAGGAAAACAGTTCGCATCCTCCACCCTCCCCCTTCAGTAGCGCGCGCGCCCCATTTCTTTCCACGCTTGCACCAACTCCTGCATTGCTTCAGCCCTTGGCCAACTGCCGTTGCGCTCAAGACCACAGCGAATCCATGCCGCGTGGTAGAAATCCCGCGCAGCCGTTACACTCACTTGAGACAGCCTGCCGCGCAGTTCTACCAGTTGTTGGCCGGAGAGCGGGCGGTCTGGCGTTATATCCGGACGCCTGGCCGTATTCGCCTTATATTCGCCTATCATACCACCGGGGTAGCCGCGAGTGCAAGTCGGATTAGGACCGAACAAGGCAGCATGGTTCTCCCAACTTCGGGATTGGCGTGATCCGCTCGGGATGCACCTCGACGGAGTGGCGACTTATCCGTCAAGATGGACAGATGGACTGGCGGAGGCTCGAACTGACGTGAGCGGCGTCTGGCGAGATCGGGCGTGGAGGCGCACAAGATTCTCCATCCTGGCCGCCAAACATCGCTAGCTGTGAATGGAGCCCAATGAGCCGGAACTGAGGATAAGATAAATAAGATATGCAGAAGGCAAAGTCGGAAGCGAAACAGAACATCGTCCTATTCGCGGAGGAATTCGTCCCGCTCGAATCCAAGGAGTCGTTGCTTCTGCTCGTAGACAAACGGACCGGTGCGAACTTCTGCGAGTGTCATATTAAGGGCAGCACTCTCATGGCTTTAGGGACCATCGACGCGCCGTTGGACCCGGAAGATCAGCCGGATTACCGGGCCAACCGCGAAATCAGGTTGAACCATCCCGCATTCCTGAAGATGAAAGAGGACGCCCGTCAGGGAAGGACGTTCAGCAATATAGTCTCGGAGTACACGAAGGAGTTTGATGCGGCACATCCGCTGAAGATCGTCGGTGGCCAGCATAGATTTCAAGCCATCCAAGACGCTGTGGAAAACGACATCGACGAGTACCACGGGGTAAAGGTGTACTTCAACCTTGACATGAATCAAAGGATTGACGTGCAGCTAATCTCGAACACCAATATCGCGATTTCGGGCGATTTGTTCGATCGGATGCAAGAGACCTTCCAAGGCCCACAACTCCGCAATTGGTGCCAGACGGTTGGCTTACTTGGCTCCGGCCAGGACTTTGCCGATCAATATGCCCGAGGCGGAGCGATATCGGTCCGGATGGCGAGATCGTTTATTACGAACTACTATAACGGCAGGAAAGTCGACGCTAAGAAATTCGCGATGACGGACACCACCCCCACGCTGTGCGTCAGCGGAGAACACGACCCTGACTGGGACGCGCTTAAATCGACTACGCCAGGGCTGTGGACGGACAAGAAACTTATCGATGCCGCGACTGAATTCTCCCTTCTTGTCGCGGCCCAACGTAAGGCGTTCGAGGGCAAGCCGCGAACGAAACCGGACTATCCAGAAAAGGCGTTCAGTGCCGCCATATATTCAGCGTGGTCGTACATCGCTGGAATTCTCCATGATAATGAGACTCGCTTAAAACGTCACTTTTCAATACGGTCAGCCTCCGGCACTGATCCGTTGAATGCCGCCGCACTGGCCAAGGGACGACACAAGACGGATTCCGACACGTATCGCGGGTTGGGGTATCGGACTGATGCCAAGGAAAGAGCTCGATTTGCCGAGTTGTTCTTTCTTCAAGCTGAAGATGGCGAAGGGATTACTCCGAAGGCGATCGAAGTAGCCATCAAGCAGTATCACGCCAAGCAAGCAAATCTCGAAGTGATTAAAGCCAAGGAGAAGTGAGTGTCCCAAATCGATGACTTCGCCCAGTCGCTTTTGGAGGAGTCGAAGCGTTTTCTTGAGAAGGCCAAGGATGCCGACGATCCTGTCGCGACAAATGCCCACCTGCATGCCGCGATTATGCTGGCGTTCTCCTCTCTCGAGGCGCACGTAAACTCGATCAGCGATGACTTTGTCGAGCGGCCCGAAATGACCGTTCACGACAGGGCAATCCTGATGGAAAGGGAAGTACGTCTGGAAAAGGGCGAATATAAGCTCACGTCCACCCTTAAGATGTTTCGGCTGGAAGATCGCATCCAATTCCTGCATGTGCGATTCTCCGGAAAAGCCATCGAGCATGCTCAAACATGGTGGTCGCGCCTTTCGGATGCCACGAAACTCCGGAACCAACTGACCCACCCCAAAGAAATGCTCGTAATTAAACAGGAAGGTGTCGAGAGGGCGATCCAGGCGATCGTAGATACGATAGATGCTTTGTATCAGGCAATCTATCATCTACCGTTCCCATCTGCAGCACGGGGCGTCCAATCCACTTTGACTTTCTGAAAGCGCCTGAACCGCGCCATCCTTCATCCTTCGTATCACAACGAAGTCTTGGTTAGGCCGTCGGGGATTCGGTGTGTATTGCTATAGCTCCAAGAACACCGTGACGCCCTGGGCGAGTCCATCGCGCCGTCCGATCACCACAGCCAGTGCAGCAAAAACGCTGCTGCGAATCCGACGACAAACGGCAGCAGCCAGTTTCTGCCCGCGACGGCAGACATTCGTGTCGGAGCTGCGTGGCTCAGTTTCGCAACAGTGGCATTCACATGGGATTGCATCTCGCCAACTAGCTCCCGGACATCCTTTGCCAGGGCGGCCCCGGCACGACCCTGGACCCGGTCGAACGCCGATTCGAAATCCACTGTCGCGGCGCGAATCTCAGCGGCGAAACCCTTGATCCCGTCCTCCAGAACCAACTGGTTCAGCGTCACCAGCGCAAACGCAGCGTCGTCCCGCTTTAGAAACACACCGTGCCGCGCCGCAACCTCGGCGATCAATCGATCAATCTTTGGCGATTCCAGTGCCTGCATATTCAGGCCAGCGCCAAGCCGTCGAGCTGTTCAAAGAGGTCGCGCCGGACGATGGCTAGGCGCTGTTTCGACACGAGCGAGAAGCTCTCGTTCTGGATCGCCGCGTCGAACGTCAGCCGGCGTTGCAGCATTTCCTTTACGTCGTCACCGTAGGTGTGATGGTTGCGTTCCCGTATCGTGACGGTGCCGAGCACTCGCTCCGCCTGGTCCTGGGCCACCTTCAGTTCGTCAAACTGGCGGCCATCCTTCCCCTGGATCTCCCCGAAATACTCGTTGAGCCACACGATGATGTTCTTTCCCCCGCTGGTGGCCGCGATCTTGGCGAAGCCGTTCAGCGTGTCGCTCATGGCCTGGCCCCCGGTCACCACCGAGTGGATGAAGGCGCGGCGGTTGTGTGCAGCCAGGAAGCCGACAATCTCGTTTTCAAGCATGTAGTTCCACAACGGGACGAAGGTGGTGGCGCCGGTATCGACGACGCACACGCCAGGCTTGTTGCACAGGTGCTCCACCAAGGAGTCGAACTGCTTCTCGTTGATCGCTCCCCGTTTGAGGACGTTGATGTGCTCCGCCTCAAGCCCTTCGTACTGGGCGAAAGTCGCGTTGACAGGGTCGGTATCGAAGCACTGGACGGGCTTCCCGGCCCCGCGAAAATACTGTGCGAGGATTGCGGCCACGAAGCTCTTTCCGACTCCGCCTTTGCCTTGGAGCACGAAATGCACCCCGCCTTCGATTTTTGTCGCTTCAGAATTGCTCATACGCCTTCCTTTCATTCAAGTAGGTCCTTGTCGCTGGAGAATGGGTCATATTCAAAGCCGGATTGCTGTTTTAGCCTCCGCTGCGCACGGACCGCGGAATACGGATCTGGGATCGCTGACGACGGAGTTGGGGGTGCGGCGGATTCAGTGTTCGAACTCGCAGCCTGCCCGGAGTCCGCCTGAACTCCAGATGGACTCTGGGCCGCCGGCCGCGGCATTGACGACCGCGCGAGCCGCCGGCGGATACGGGACACGTAGACTCGAAAATGGTCATACGGCACCTCGATGCCGTCTTCGCGCAGTGCCGCCCAGACATTCGACATGCGCCAACCCCGTTGAAGAGCGGCCGAGATCTGCGGCCAGGCCCAAAGGACTTTCCCCGCCGTCGTCGCGGGCGGTATTCCAGGCAGCGCCACCAGGTGGCGAAGGGATTTGGACGAGCGCTTGTCGCTTCCATCGGGGTTCATTCCGCTTCTGTGAAGAGGGGCGTGGGAACCGGCCTTGGAGACAGCCTTGAAACAGATTGAAACCGTTTGTGTACCGTTTGAAACAGGTACGGGGGTCCAACGGCCGAAAATTTGGGGTCTGTAACAATTTGAAACAGCTTGAAACAGCCAGCCAGCATCATCCCACCCCAAACACCCGGTAGTGGAACATAAAGGGCGGCGCTTACGCGCCTATGCCAGCTTCGCTGGTAGGTGGTTGAGGCACGTTCGTTTGGGTGGTATTCGCCCAGAGCCGTCGCTGTGACACGCGAGAATACGGGGTCTCTCGCTGTCTCAAAACCGGCCCAGGACGCCCTTTCGAATATGAATCCACGAACTATCCGGTGTGGCCAGGATCTCGACGAGCGGATCGCCAAAGTGACGCGCGACCGCGGGTTCCAGTCCGAGAGCGCCTTCATCCGCACCGCCATCGAAAACGAGATCCGCTACCGGGGCGGCGCCGGCCAGCAGGCGGAAGACAGGGCGGCGGCCGGCCTGGAGCGCGTCACCGCGGAATTGCGCATGGTGGCCACCGGGCAGCAAGCGGTGTTTGCCATGGTGGACACCCTGGCCAAGACGATGCTGACCTGCGTGCCGGAGCCCACCGGGGAGGTCTACCAGCAGGCCGTCGCCCGAGCCCGCGCGCGGTATGATCGTTTCCTCAAGAGCGTTGGCAGCAGCCTCAGCGGAGAAGCCGGGAAGGCCCTCCGGGAATTGGTGGAACGTGCAGAGCGATGAGCGGGAGTTCAGGATTCGACCGCAGAAGCCAAAGGCGAAGAGGTCCGAGCGACCGCAACGCACCTGGGCGAGCGGCTTCAAAATCGTGATGCACTACGCCCGCAGCTCGCGGCGCTTGCGTGCGAAAGGGGCGGCTGGCGGTGGGAAGGTGCCTTCGCGCTTTCGCCAGCGCTGCGCCGTGCGAGTGACGTACTCGCCGAACCGCGCGTCCGGGCAGTGGAGGGCGCATGGCCGGTACATCGAGCGCGAAAGCGCAACCCAGCGGCCGGAAGCCGGGCGCGGGTTCTCCGCTGCGTCGGATGCCGTCGATGTTGGCGCGACCCTCGAAAAATGGCAGGCGGCGGGCGACCCGCGCGTGTTCAAGGTGATCCTCTCGCCCGAGTTCGGCGAGCGGATCGACATGCAGGCGCTCACCCGCGAACTTGCGACGCAGATGGAGATCGATCTTCAGAAGAAGCTGGAGTGGTGCGCGGTGGAACACTTCAACACCGAGCATCCCCACGTGCACCTCGCGCTGCGTGGCGTCAGCGGCGGAGAGCCGCTGCGTATCAAGCCGGCCTACATCAAGTCGGGCATCCGCGAGGCTGCCGAGAACCTATGCACCGTCCAACTTGGGCATCGAACCGAAATGGATGCCATTGAAGCCGAGCGCCGCGAGGTGACAGCACAGCGCTTCACATCGCTCGACCGCATCATCTTCCGGTCCGCCAGCCCCGCCGCGCCGGGGGAGAAGTTCTTTCAATTCTCCCCCGCAACAGCCGCGCCCTCGGCGCAAAGCTTCGCCCGCGCCCGCCAGGTCCACGTCGCGGAGCGACTGGCGTATCTCCAGAAGATGGGGCTGGCCGAGCCGATGGACGATGGCAACTGGCAGGTCCGCCGGAACCTGGCGTCCATCCTGCGCGCAATGCAACGGGCTCAAGACCGCCAACGGGTTCTGCAAGCTAACGGTGCTCTGATCTCCGATGAGCGTCTGCCGATGGTGGTCACGAACCTGCGGAATCAACCGGCGCTCGAAGGAAGAGTGCTCACCCACGGCGAAGAGGACTCCGGCCGCCAATACATGCTATTGGAGGGGACGGACGCCCAGGTCCATTTCATCTATCACACGCCGGAAATGGCCGCCGCGCGGAGCCAAGGAAAACTCAGGGCCAACTCGTTCGTGCGCTTCCAGCGGATATTCGGCGACGACGGGCGCCCGATCGTCGAGACCATCGATATGGGCGATGCAGACAGACTTCTCAAGAACACGGCCCATTTCCGCGAGCGCGCATCGGGCGCTGCACCAGGCCCGCTGACAGCGGGAGGTCCGTGGTCCGGTTGGCTGGGACGGTACTCCGCAGCCGTGGCAGATGCCGTCAATCGGGATGAACTTCGCCCGCCGAGGCGTCCCCAGCGTCGAGAACGCTAAAACCGAAGGTGATGCCTATCTCCGAGTGGCCCGTGATCCGGCCGGAGCACAGACAAGCACGCCGGAAACCCCGTAGACGCGGGGCGACCGATCACGACAAGGGGTAGGGCCTGGACCTTTCAGGCTTTTCATGCCGATGGCCGTAACTACATACCTACCTATGGCGCCGACCCGAGCGCCGATTCAAGGGCCGGAACGCAAGGGGCGGGCTTGCAGTATCACCCCAAAAACAATCAACCCACGACCCCGCCGGACATTAGCTTATTGCGGGCAAAAATGGTCTTGGCAATGGGGTCCACCATATGAGTCCAGAACACTCCCAACTGTTACTGTTTCACTGTTCGGCCATTTAGCCGATTGATTCTCAAAGCAGATGGGGTTCTGACCACACGGCAGTCGCATATACAGCGACCGTAGTGCTGACGGTCCCGCTGTCAAGGACATCTACCTCTATCAGTCGGTGCGAGACGTGGGCCGGCGATTATGCCGCGACCTCACGCGATAAACAAATACGTTAACCTTAATTCGCATCGGCATGCGTTAAACTTCGTGGCTCCCCATGCGGCCACTGCGCATGCGTGAATCGTCATCCAGCGCAAGAAGGTTAGCCTGAAGTGCCTCCAATTCCGAATACGTGGTTGCAACCTGCTCGCGGAGTGCCTTTGAATCGAAGTCACCGAGCAACCACGCAGACGACTGCTCGTACAATCCGCGCGACCTGACCCGCTCGACCTCGACGATAATCCGCTCGATGTTGCGCAATTCTCTACAAAGTTCCCCGTGCTGCGTCAGGCTCACATCGAGCACCCAACCTTGCTTTATTAAATCCACTACGGTCCTCAGACCAGAGCCGAGCGCGTCTAGCGACCGGGCGACTTCGTGGCCTCTAGAATGTTCTGCGAATGCTCGCCAATCGCCTATTATATCGACCAACTGAGTCGCCTCATTCTGCATGGCCGGGTCGTTCAGTCTGCACCCTTCCGAGGTTCGGGCGATCCTCTCGGCGCCAAACGTTAAGCGCTCATACAGACGATCCAGCCAAGCATCTGATTGCTCGCGGTCGCGTCGATCCGATTCACGCAGCATATTCTCAGTCTGCTTCTCCATTAGCTCCACAGAGCGCCGCAACTCGGCTGTCTGTGCCTGAAGTGCTTCAGAGTTCTGCTTAATCTCCGTCTCCTGTGCTCTTACCTGTGCCCATTGTAGGAACACCGCCACGCTCAGCCAGGCCATCGCCAGTGGTGCGAACCAACCCGACAAAAGCTCCCCCAATTCGTAAGGCCACATTCGCAGAAATAGCGATGGCGAAACGACAAAGTACACTGCCAGACTGCCCAGCCATATGACCGACACGATCTTTGCAACCAACAAATAGCGGTGGGAGGCCGAGCCATGCATGACCTGCTCCTTGTCCGCGCCTGCCGCATTTCGCTGTACGTCAAGAGACATAGCACGTACCTCAGATTGGCTTCTACGTTCCTACACAGATTTCTTCCGGGGCATCCGCTGAACCGCCTTGACAACTTCGGAGATCTTAGCACCTTCCCCAAGGGCGGAGGCGTCCATTCCGAAATGCGCTATCGCCGCTGCTCGGACTGGCGTAGCCGTCAAAGTAGCATTGAGCCATACATTGTGCGACATGCCGGTTAGAGCCATCTCGATCTCCCCGAGTTCGTAGTACGTCCTCTTCGGGTCGGATATGAAGCGTGATGCGGTGGCGCATTTGAGAAATGCATAAGCTATAGCTGTCGTGTCGGTCTGAGTCAGCGTCCGCAGTTCCTGAGGCGAAAACGCTTCATCTACCGATATATGTCGTTCCTGCAACGCATGTCGAAAGACTTCCCGGATGTGTCGTCGCTGATCGATAGAAGCAGTCTCGCGAACCAGGAGTTCGCCATGCTGTATGGCAAGCTGCAAATGGGCAGCTGACACGGCCTGCACATTCTCTGCCGCAGCAATAAGAGCAGCCCGGTGCATGAGATTCCGCAGAGTACGGAAGTTCCCGCGCTGATACTGGAGCGCCAATCTGTCAGTTTTTACCTGATATAGCTCCACTATTTGATCTAGCGCATCACGGTCTACCGGCATGACCGGCATCCCAAGCTGCTGCCACACCACCGCTTCAACGAAGCTGTGGATGTCCTCCGGACTGCGATCACGAAGAGGAGCGAGGGTCAATACAGCACCTGCCAGTCGATAGCACAGATCGCGCCGGAACTGACGCACGCCATCGTCCGTGCCACCCAATGAATCGACCAGCACATTCACCTCGTTGGTTGCTGCTATGATTCGGCAGTAACTGCGAATGCCTGTACCATGATGTCCGAAGGGGACAACGTCCTGAGATGAGAGCACCCGCAAAAGGCCCGCCATTACTTTCGGAGGAACTGTTGCCACTTCATCAAGAAACAGCGTTCCGGCCGCTTGCTCAGCGGCACGCGACTCCCACAATCCGTCCCGCTCGATCATGTCTGGATTGCCGGCTCGCAACCAGTCAATGAACGTTCGTGATTCCCTCGCCCCTCTCGGCGCGATAGCAGTGTAACCTGAAGCACGCAGAACCTCACCGAGTTGGTGAAAGCGTGCGTCAGTGAAAGCCCCCGAACTATGCCCAAACAGCTCACTGAAGGCCAACGAAGGCTCCAGGCCGCCACAATTGATTGGAACGAAGGACGCTGCCGCCCTGTCACTCAGGTCGTGAATGTGCCTGGCTAAGAACTCCTTGCCAGTTCCGGTCGGACCCAGCACTAAGATAGACAAGGTCGAGCGAGCATATACGGGTGCGATTTCTTCGTACACGCGTTTAGTGTCGGCATCTTTGACTGTGATGGAAAGGCGCCTATCCCAAGCAGTACGGAGTTCAACCATCCAGTGGCAGACCTTGTCGTAATCGTCAGGCTTCAGGAAGATCCCAAAAGCCGGCATTGCGGCCCCACTCCTAAACAACTCATGCACCTCAAGATTGGCATATCCAGTGTAGACGGCAAGGCGAAGCCCCCGCGATAAGCGGTAAGCGTGGCTCACGACCTCCCAACCACCCCATTCTCGCCCCCCGGTCAGGCAGCGAAGATCGCTCAACACGCCTACTAGTGAGCCCTCCGCAAAGCTCTTGTCAATAGCGTCTAGAGCCTCCTTCGGTGTCTCGCAGGATATAGGAAGAACGCCAGCCTCTTGGGCAGCTTCGGCCAAGCCCTCTCGGATATCCTTGACGTCATCAAAAATCACAAGCGCCGGCTCATTTGTTTGTGTCATATCATTCCTGGGCGGGACAGGCAACTTCAACATGAACCCAGCCTTCAACTGGCAGAGCAGGGAAATGCACTATCTGCTCAGGGTCATCTATTCCAAAAGCGCGCAGTACAATGTCCCCGATGATCTGTGCGCCAAAATGCTCACTTGTGGGTTCCGTCGAACGGTCGGGGCACCCGAAGTCAAGGCGCCCATCTAGTTTTGTGCATCTATTCGAAATCCGCCATACAATATCTGGTCCAACGCGGCGCACCGCTAGCCCGACCTCTACCGGTTCGACATCAGAATCGGAGTGCTTGACGGCATTTCGAATGAGTTCGACCAATATGCCGGTTATTGCCGACGGCGCCCTAAAGGTAGTCAAACGAACAACATTGTCCGGATCGACGACCAGTTGAAAAGGCGCGTCCTTGTGAATGTCTTCAAGATTCCTCAGAACCGCCTCAGCCGTTCCGAGTTCGCGGGGGTCCAGATTTCGAACTGCAACATATAGAGCGTCGGCTACTCGGGCGGACATGAGCAAGTACTTCTTTGCGATCAACAAGTTGCCAGCAATCCCGCGCAGATCTTTGGGGCTGGCGCCGGGATCAGCGGATTCCAATGCCCGCCTCACTCTCTCGGTATATTTCAAGATGCTGGCAGCGAGATTACTATACTCATGGCGGAAGACCTTTCGCAATTGAGAGTGCGTGCCCATGAATGTCTGGAAGCCGATGTCCTGTGCAATCGCACACAGGCCAACAGGACCGTCATTTCCGGGGCTCATAATTGGAATTTCATCGACTATGTTTCGGCGCCATTCCTCACCAAACTCAGTCTGTACGGTCCAATTCCGTTGCCGCCTTTGCGGTGTGCGTGCCTGCAGCGTCTCACCTTCACCTTTCAGAACCGCTTGCCATTCGCTGCTTGTCACGCCACCTGCAAAAGCGTCACTATCATATTTGAGTGGAACCTCCTTCGCCGACCAAGCCACTATTGATCTAGCCGTTTGGTTCAAGTATGCGTACCGGCGCCCATGTGCCCCTGGAACAGCGTGCTTAATGAATACTTGTACAGGTAAGGCGTCGAGAATGCATTTTGCCAAGGGTGACAGATCTACAAGAGCAAGCTCTTCCTCAGAGATTATAGAGAAACACCCCGAATCCGCTTTCTCGAAAACACCAGACGGCGAGGAGTCCGCGGCAGACTGAGTTCGCGCGCGCTCTTCCTCAAGGAGAGATAACTCACGCTTGAGTTGGGCGATCCTCTGTTCTACTGTGACCATCCCACCACCTCCTCTATCTGTCAGGGCTTTGGGTAATAACCTTGCACGTTGTCTTTCGTAACAAGCTGCACTGGGACTATTATCTTTTCCGGCAAAGGTCTGATACTGTTCTCCGCAAACTTGCGAGTAGAAGGGTAGAGGTACCCTCCGACCTGGGCATCAAGTATTGAAAAAGCCAACATGGTCATATATGAAGAATTCTGTGCGACGGACGCTTTAACCCATCCCGAGGAGATTAGGTCTAGAACGTCCTTATCCTCGTCCCATCCCGTCACAGTTACGGTACCAGGCGCGACGTGCAGGTCTTTAAGTGCTGTAACGGCACCTACCGCGGAACGTGAGTCGCAGCCAAAGATATACTTCACGTCTTGATACTTTGTGATGAGGGGACGCAGTTGCGACGCTGCAACCGATTCGTCGTAGTTATCCTCTAGTGTGGCAACGATGAAGAGTTCCGGATGCTGTTTGGAAAACTTTAGAAAGCCGCTCCGACGGTCCTCTTGCTCTTCATTTCCTGCTTGAGCATATAGGACGATTGCTTTTGATGAGGCGCTTAGTCCAGACGCGACATAACTCGCAACCTTTTCACTCGCATCCGCCTCTTCCGAACCGACGTATGCCAGTCGCTTGCTGGTCGGGGAGTCTACCAAGAAAGTTACGACGGGCACGTTCTTGGCTATGGCCCGATCAATTGCGGGTGCTAGCCCAGCAGAGTCCGCCGGAGCAATGATGAGGCCTGATATTCCCTGACTCAGTAGGGCGTCGATCTCATCTGCTTGTTTTTGGGCGTTTGTTTTCAGTGGCCCGCCGTAGACGGTCTTGATTCCGGAGTGCGAGGCTCCCAGCGCGGTCCAGGTGGCACGGGCGTCGATCCAGAATGGAACACCGCTAACAACAACGTTCATGGCGAAGGTTTTCGTCGGCAGTGAAGGCAGACATGCGCCTTGCTCGTTTCTGCCGCAGCTGACGGTGAGGATAACGGTTGCCGTGAGTAAGCAGATCAACGGAACTCTGGTTTTAGAAGGCTTCATGGTTTACGTGTCCTTTCGCGAGAGGCTTTCCTCATGATGAAGTGATTGAGGCCGGAGGATATCGGCCGGCCGAGAACTGCAATTAGGAGAAGCGCGCCAACGGCGCAGTCTTTCCAGTAGACCGAGATCCCCAGCATCGTCACGAGGTTGTCTGTAGCAACAATGACCAGAAGACCCAGCAGGGCGCCCCAAACTCCACCGCGACCTCCGTTAAGACTCGAACCTCCAAGTATGCAGGCGGCAATTGTATCGATTGCTAGAGTGTCGAATAGCAGAGGCGATGCGGAGAGTGTCCGGGAAATCTGTATTACCCCGGTGAGCGCCGCACCGAGTCCGGCCAAGGCATATGACCAGACGATCAGAGACTCTACACGGACACCGGCATTTGAGGCAGCGTTCGAATTGTTTCCAGCGGCGTAAAAGCGGCGGAAGAATACCACATGCCGAACCGACCAAGCAGCACACACTGTACAGCCAAATGCGGCAGGAATGAGAAGCGGAAGGTGGAACGCTTCAGCACGGATAAGCTGACCCAAGATGTCAGGCAGTCCTGTGACAATTCTGCCGTCCGTGAGGACAAGCGAAACCGACCTTGCCATTCCCATCAGGGCTAGAGTGGCTATCAAAGGATCGATCTCTAAACGCGCCACGAGTGCTCCTGCGGTGCACCCCACGATTGCCCCCGCGGCCATCCCACAGCACACGGCCAATGGTAATGAACCCGTTAGTCGAAAAACAACGCCAGTGACCATACCGGCAAGGCTTGCTGTCGCGCCGATGGACAAGTCAAATCTGCCGAGTATCAGAAGCAATTGAGTCGTTAAAACAACGGGCAGAAGGACCGCAGCGGAGAACAGGATGGTCTTGATGTTATCTCCGCTCAAGAATCTTGCGACAAACGCCCCAACGATCAAGTACAGGAGCAGCACGGGGACGGCTAACGGCAATTGGAGGACAGTGAATACTGAGCTGTGGTGTTTGGACCGAGCGCGCATTCTCATACCATCGCCATCTGCAAGGAAAGACCGTAGCGATCAACCTCGTCGCGAGCCACATCTGAAACGAGCCGGCCCTTCCGTAGGACCACAATTCTGTGAGCTATGGCCAAAACATCGTCTACGTCATGGCTGATCAGCACGACTGCGCGCCCATTGTCACACTGAGACCGCATCAGATCTAGCAACCTGGCGCGCTGACTGACACCAAGAGACGCACATGGTTCATCGAAAATCAGCAGTTGGCCGTTACTGACCAACATTCTGGCAAGGGCTACAGATTGTTTCTGTCCCCCGGATAGTTGTCCGGCGATGGCCTTGGGACCGATGCCCTCGGCTCCCACCTGCTGCAAGAGGTCCACGGTTGCTGCGTGCATTTTCTTCCACGCCATTATTCGAAGGAGCGGAAAGTTCCGAACCACTTCCTGGCCAATGAAGACGTTTTCGATAACGCTCAAGGACGAGTATAACTCTGGCGCCTGCGGGAGCATGCGAATACCGCGTGCTCGTGCATCCGCAGCCGACGCGAATCTGACACGCGACTCTCGGTACCAGAACTCACCGGAATCAGGCGATAGACTACCAGAAACGAGTCGCATCAGCGTTGTCTTGCCCGAGCCATTAGCGCCAACGACCGCAAGGATTTGCCGCGAAAAAATGTCGAGGCTGATGGAATCCACAGCAAGGTTATCGTCGAACGCCTTGCTGAGACTCACGCACCTCACAAGCGGTTCCTCGCGACAGGTATTGTTCACAGACGAACATTATGGCACGATAGTGGCCAATGTAGCGCTCCCAGTGAAATCAGTAGGTTAGCGTTACTAGCCGGCATCCGCAGGGCCTGAATCCGCATGAGGTCATGTGAGCTCATGTGATACGTTACGCGGCGGCGGGTTTACGTCACACCGGTGTGACCCATTCAAACTGATGACGAAATCTTGTTTAGCACCCGAACCTACTGCGGCATCTCCCGTCGGTCTTACGAATAAGCAGGAAATGTTCGAGCGATGCGGCAGCCAGCATCCACGCGAGGAAGTCCGCGCTGCCCGGCGTTTATCCAAGATCAATTCAAAAACCCGCCTGTCCGCGCGCTCCGGGCGAATCGTCGGCTACTCTGAGATTGGCACGTCACGGGCTGTTGCGCGGCGGGACTGGCCTCGATTTCCAGGGGCAGCCTCTTCTTCACCGACCCCGGTTGCGGCCGACATCTATCGTCGTCCGCCCCTGAGAGAAGCGCAGGGAAAGCCGCTCGCCCACCTGCACCACTCGACACAGCGACTCGGCACGCACGATGACGAAGCTGTTGGGAGCGGTGGCAAAGGCGACGTGAGCCTCATCTTTGGCGACGGCCTTTCCGGTGATCTGGCCGTTGCTGGGCGCGGGGCGTTCCGTGATCGGCAATTCCCGGATTGCAGTGTCCGAGGCGCGCATGTGCTCGACCGCCATCTTGGCGACACGCTCACGACTGTCCGATGTTGAAGGTGTTTGGCGTGCGGCCTCTGGCTCATCCTGTTCTATCCCTTGTTGGTCGCCCTTGTCGAGGTCCAGGAGAGCGTTGATCTCGGCCTGACGGGCCAGCAACTGCTGGAGCCGTTCTTCGTGTTCGAAGGGCCGGTCCACCTGCGTCTGGTAGTCGGCGAGTTCCTTCTCGATACGCGCGATGCGGCTGTGCTGATCGGCGGTCAGCTTGTCCAGGTTCCGCAGAGCGTGCTCGACGCTCTGTACTGTGCCGACGGGGTTCGTCGCGTTCATATTTGCCGAGTACATTGCTGCGCCACGCACGAAGATGTCCGGTACCCGCGAATCACCAGCGCCTTTGCCACGGCTCAGAATCTCAAAGCCGCGGAAGGAAGCGCGCGTCTCCAAGGCCTGGTCATTGCCCCAGGAGAGGACCGCTGCTGTCAGCGCGTTCGCGGCCTCTTCACGCGCGCCCGTCCCAGAGAAGGCTCGCTTGCCCACCGTCATGCTGAACTCACCAGTGTCGTTCGCATTCCTTCGGGCGATGTCGGCTTCGAACTGAGCCAGTTGTTCCTTCGCCTCGGTGATCTGCCGCGGGAGGTCGCGAAGCTCCCAGCGGATACGGCGCTGTTCGTTCGCGTGGACGGTGCGCAACTGGTCGAGCTTGCGGACTTCCGTATCGATCTTGATCTTCTCAACCACCGCCGGATTGCCGGAGGCGATGGCCTTAATCTCAGCGTACGTGAGCGCGCCGCCTTCAATATCTTCGGCCGCACGGACCGAGGTTTCTCCCCGCATCACTTGGTGGATGAAGCGTGCCTTGGTTTCGAGCGTCTGCCACATGTAGGCGTCGAACGAGCCTTCGGTCACATAGCGGTAGATATGTACGGCACTGTTCGTGTTGCCCTGCCGGAGGATGCGACCCTCACGCTGCTCGATATCACGCGGGCGCCACGGGGCGTCGAGGTGATGGAGTGCAACTAGCCGCCGCTGGACGTTCGTGCCCGCGCCCATCTTCTCGGTCGAGCCCATAAGAATCCGAACCCGGCCAGCGTTCACGGCGTCGAAGAGCAGCTTCTTCGCTGCGTCGGTTGCTGCGTCGTGGATGAAGGCGATCTCGCCGGCAGGAACACCGGCCTGGACGAGCTTCGAGCGGATCTCATCGTAGACGTTGAACCGCTGAGGATCGGGCGTCGAGAGATCGCTGAAGACCAGTTGGGTGGAACGCTTGTCTTTGGTGTCCCGCCAGATTCCGAAGATCCGCGCCACGGCCAGGTCGATTTTGGTTTCGGTACTGAGGACTGCGTCCGGATCGACCAGGCGCATATCGAGTGCAGCCTTTCGCCCTTCGCCCGTGATCTTCAGCATGTTGTCTACGGACGGATCGACGCGCTCCTTCTTCAGACGTTCGGCGCGTTCGGTAAGCGTGGCAATGAATGCCTTCAACTCGGGACTGGACGGCGCCGCGACGATGGTCGGCTTGCCGTTCTCCAACTCCGGCCGCGGCAGCTTGAGCATGTCAGACGTCTGCACGTCACCCACCGTGCGGAACACCGTGAGTAGTTCGGGCAGGTTGATGAACTTGGCAAAGCGCGTGTGCATGCGGTAACCCGAGCCGTCCGGCGCGAGTTCCAGCGAGGTGACCGACTCGGCGAAATTCGCCGCCCATGCGTCGAAGTGTTCCACCTTGCGTTCGGCCAGCATGTCCGGCGCGAGGTAGCGGAGCATGGTGTACATCTCGGCAAGCGTGTTTGAGATCGGCGTGCCGGTGGCGAACACGGCGCCGCGCCCGGCGCTGCGCTCCTGGAGATAGCGGGTCTTAAGGAACATGTCGAACGCGCGGTTGCTATCGGAGTTCGGCAGCCCGGAGATGCGGGTCATCTTCGTGGCGTAGCCCAGGTTCTTGTAGAGATCGGCTTCGTCCACGAAGAGCTGGTCAACGCCGAGTTCCTCGAAGGTCAGCGTCTTGTCCTTCGCATCCGTGTTGGCGCGCTTCTTGAGCCGGACGGCCAGGCGCTTCTTGGCTTTCTCCAGCTCTTTGACGATGCGGCGGTTGTCGCCCGGCGAGTTCTGCGTTTCGCTGATTTCGGTATCAAGTTCGGCGAGCTGCTTCTCGACGAAGCGGTTGAGGTACTCGTCGGAGACCGGCAGCAGTTCAAAGGACCGATGAGACACGATCACGGCGTCGTAGTTGCCGGTGGCGATTCGCGCCATGGCCTGCTGGCGATTCCCGGTCTCAAAGTGCTCTTTGCCGGCGACGAAGAGGCGGGCTTGCGGGTACAGCTTCAGGAATTCCGTTCCCCACTGGTCCACCAGGTGGTTCGGCACCACGAACATCGGCTTTTTGGCGAGGTTGAGGCGGCGGAGTTCCATGGCCGCGGCGGTCATGGCCCAGGTCTTCCCGGCGCCGACCACGTGCGCGAGCAGCGGACTACCGCCCTGCAGGATTCGCCACACGGCGTTCTTCTGGTGCGCCGCAAGGTCGCCGTCGCGGAGGCCGGTGCGCACCATGCCCGGCAAGGTGAGGTGCGAGCCGTCAAACTCGCGAAGGCGAATGTTGTTGAAGCGGAAGTTATACTCTTTGGCCAGGCGGTCGGCCCGCTCGCGGTCTTCCCACACCCAGTCGCGGAAGCGATCCTTCAACTGCTGCTGCTTTTCGCGGGCGGCGATGGTCTCCGGTTGGTTGACGGTTTTGCTTCCGTCTTCGTGGTCATCGTAAGCGGTCGGAGTGCGCCCGTTGAGGGCCTGCTCGACCAACTCGGATGCGCGGAAACGGGCGGTGCCGTGCGTGCTTCGGTTGTTCACGACGTATTTGGCGCTGTAGTCGAGATCGACCGTCCATGTGGCGATGGTTTCGGCGTACCCTACCCTCACGCTACTGGGGGGCACATCCAGCAACTCGGCCAGGAAGTCGCGAACGTCCGACCTCGGTATCCAGGACGACCCGAGACGCGCTTCGATTTCGCCAGGTTCGAGGTCCTTGGGCTGGACGGGGCGCAGCGCTTCCACGTTGCGCTGATAGGCGGGATCGATCTGCGCGGCGATGCCGGCCGCGGCCAGCTTGGTACGGACGTTGCCGCTGAGGTAACGGTCGGCTGGTTCCCATTCGCCGCCTTCGGGGTTCCGGTAGACCAACGGGCCGAGTTCGTCCTGCAACTCCGGTGCATGGCAGCCGGTCAGCGACTCCATGCGGGGCCAACTGATTTCTCCAGTCTCATTCAGCGAAACCGCCAGGGCCTCCGACGCCGTCTCGACCCGTTCCACCGGGCGATACCGTTCCAGCGTGCGGCGCTCGAAGACGGCGGTCTTCGTGGCTCGCTTGGTCTCGGGATCGTAGTCTTCGAGCGATTGAAGAAGGGGCTGATCGGGATCGCCAGCGAACGCCCGCGCGTTCTCACGGGCGTTCAGCGGACCGAAGCGAGACTTGAAGGAGTCGTAGCTTTGGTTGAGCCGGCGGCGGGCGGCAGCAATCTGCTCGTCGGGCGCATCGGAAAGCTGGGTCCGGAAGACCTCGCGGAGCGCATCGCGGACGCCGAGCATGCCGCGAATTCTGGCGAAAGCCGACACTGAGACGTTTAGCGATTCGAGTACGTCACCGCGCCGAACGACGATCCTGCCGCCCCGCTCTGTGTAGCCGCCCTCCTTGACCGAGCCGGGCTCGGGGATCTGCTCCGACACGGCGGTCGGAGCCAGGTCGTTCGTGTTCCGCGCCCGAAAGACACCGGCCGGCAGCCGAGAGATGGCCGCATCGAGATCTTCCGGCGTAAGGGTTCCGATGAGGGCCGGGGCCGTGCCGTAGCGCGCCGATTCCAGCCCCATGCGGCCGAGCATCATCTCGGGATGCCGAGCGAAGTACTCGTTGATTTCGACCGGGCCTTCCTCGGTCTGGACGATCTTCAGTTCCAGCCAGCTTTCGCCGGGATCGGCGTCCGGCGTGCGCTTCTGCAGGAACAGGATGTCCGTGGTCACATCGGTGCCAGCGTTTCCGCGGAAGGCTGTGTTGGGCAGTCGGATGGCGCCCAGCAGGACCGCGCTCTCGGCGAGGTGCCGACGGACGGCGTCGTCCTGCTTGTCCATGGTGTAGCGACTGGTGATGAGCGCCATCACGCCGCCGGGGCGGACGACATCGAGGCCCTTGCCGAGGAAGTAGTCGTGGATCGAGCGCGTGAGATGCGGGGTGCGGCGGTAGGCAGGATCAAAAACCGGATAGTTGCCGAACGGGATGTTGCCGACCGCCACGTCGAAGAAGTTCTTCGGGAGCGGCGTCTCCTCGAAGCCCTTGGCGTGGACCTTGGAGTCCGGGTAGAGCTTGGCAGCGATGCGGGCGGTGATGGAGTCGAGTTCTACCCCGGTACGGGTCGCGCCGAAGTGGAGGCGTTCCGGCATCAGGCCGAAGAAGTGCCCGACGCCCATGGACGGCTCCAGGATCTGCGCACCGGATTCGACGCCGAATCGCTCGACCGCTTTCCAGATCGCCTGCACCACTTCCGGCGACGTGTAGTGGGCGTTCGGAGTTGAGGCGCGCGCCGAAGTGTATTCGTCGTCATCGAGCAGCGTGCGGAGTTCGTCGGCAACCGGCCGCCAGTCGCGGGGCGGATAGGCTTCAAAGGCGTTCGGCATCGCGCCCCAGCCGGTGTACTTCACCAGGACGGCCTTCTCTTCTAGAGTGGCTGGGCGGTCCTCGGCTTCCAGGGCCTTGAGGGTGCGGATGGCTTCGAGGTTGGCTTGAGCCTTCTGGCGGAGGCTGCCCTCGCCGATGGCGTGCGTGGCGGTTATTCGGAGATCGCGGGCAAGGGTTGATTCGGGTCGAGGGTTGCGGGGTCGAACGACAGTTCCCGCTGATCCTCCTCGTCCGGCAGGAACGCCCACTCCCTCGTCGAGATCTCCCAGGCCGCGTGGTAATCCATCTTCCGGACCACCGTCAGCTCGTACAGCAGGTTCGACGTCAGCTCCTGGGCCGCGTAGACCGCCTGCATGAGCTGGTTCGTCTCTTCCAGCTTGCGGACCATTATGGGCCGGTGCTTCGTCCAGTGCTTGAGGATCTGGTCGCCCAGCGGTGTGAGATCGATCGTCTCGGACATTGGCGGACTCCTCTCCTGAATTATCAACCAGTTCAACGTCGGGCTCGTCCCCGAACAGGCTGAGCTGGAGGCTGGTATCGGTAGGACTGCCGGATAGTGTTCGTAAGGCCATTGGCGTTCGCACCCGGCGAACGCCGCCTTGGGTACACGGGTACTGGGCGCGGCGCTCGCCGACTCATGGAATAGGGCGCGGGGTGAAGCCCAAGAGACAGGAGTCTTCGGTTTCAGCGACGTTCGGATGACAATAGGGACATGCTCTGCGACGATCCACTCGACCCTGACACGTTCCATGCTTTCGCCGCCCATGAGGCGGCACATGCCACTGTCACTTCGGCGCTCCAGATTGAAGTGAGGCGAATCCTTGTTGTCCAGCTGACTGCGCCATTCAAGCGTCTCTACGACGGGCAGACGCCCAAGGAGAGCTGTTCCCACAGTCAGCCCGACCCTCAACAATACAAAGATGCCGGTCCGGCACAGCGCTGCACCATCGCACGCGCCGGTGAAGTCGGGCAGAGAATCCATCTCGGCGCAGCCGCCGTGCTGAGCCTCGATCACTGGCTGGAAGACTTTAAGGAAATCGAGTTTGAAAGCAAGCTATCGGGCCCTGAACTTGAGGAGCTTGTAGAGTCTCTCGGCACCACAATCGGGAGTTGGCTTAGAGAGCCTGGACCGAACCGAACCTGGAAGAATCTCACAGAGGTTCTAACGAAGCGGCGCATGCCACATCCGGCAGACCGCGATGGCTTTCGATATGAGCTTGAAGGGAAAGAGCTTCAAAGCCTCCTCAGCGGCACACCTGAGTTTCCAGCCGCGCTCCTTCCCGACCTGCCGCCCAAGCCAAACGGAAGCCCCTCATAGGAGGAGTTGCAGGGCACGAGCAAAGTGTTAAGGCACCGGCGGGAGTGGCAGCTCACGCTGGTCCTTGAGGTTCTTCTCAATGAAATCGCGCGAGAAGCGTCAGCAACTGCGGCATCGGACGTCGCCACACCATCTCGCATCCCTTCACCCTCCAGGCCGATTGACAACAACTGTCACCAACTGTTATCAATGATCTGCATTGCCGAGAAAGAGCCGAGGTCTGCCGAGTGAACGATAGTCCCAACGAGGTTCTGACAATCGAGGAGCTGGCCAGCTACCTCAAGATTGCCAAGTCTACCCTCTACAAGCTGGTTCGCGAAGGCAAAATCCCTTGCCAGAAGATCGGCCGCCACTGGCGGTTTCGGAAACCCGCCATCGACTTCTGGCTGGAGAAGGGCCGCTCGGACGGGACCGGCACGCCGCCCGCGGAGAAGGACCGAGGTGCGTGATGCGGCTCATTGAGAATACGGGCACGAACCGCGTCATCGATGTCCTCAGGGAAGCGTCGCAACCGGGCTGCGCCATCGATATCGCCTCGCCGGTCGCGTCGCTGTTCGCGTTCGCCGCTCTCCGAGACGTCCTCGATAAGGCTAACGGCTCGCGGCTGATCACCTCGGCGGATTCAAACGGTGGTTCCGCTCTTCTGGGTTCCGTCGCTGATCGGGCCGCGCGCAACCGGCTGCAAAGCCGGTGGCTGGCCCGCCAATTCGAGGAATGGCTGCGCGCAAAAGTCGACGTTCGTTCCTCATCCTGTCCGTTGCCTCAAGCTACCTACTCCATTCGGCCGACTAACGGAGGGCCTGGGCGCATTCTTACCGGCAATTGCGCGTTCACCACGGACGGTCTCGGCCTAACGCCCGGCAACCAATTGGGCTTGATTCAGTGCGCGGACGCCGAGGAAGAGATCCGTCTGCTCTCCGCCTGGTTCGAATCCATGTGGAATGCGCTGCCCGCTTCCCCGGCCGCCAAGGAGCAGCTTCTCGCGCAACTCGAAGCGGTCAGCGCGGTTCACGCCCCAGCAGCCGTCTATTACGAGGTATTGTTCCAACTCTTCAACGGACGCGGAGACGAACTGGATGAGGAGCGCATCGTCAAGTCTGCCACGGGAATCCGGAACACCAAAGTCTGGCGGAAGCTCTTCAAGTTCCAGCGCGACGGCGTGGTCGGCGCCATCGAGAAGCTGGAGCGATTCGGCGGCTGCATCATCGCCGACAGTGTCGGCCTCGGCAAGACGTTTGAGGCGCTTGCCATCATCAAGTACTACGAGCTTCGCAATGACCGCGTGCTGGTGTTGGTGCCGAAGCGCTTGCGGGACAACTGGACGCTCTACAAGTCCAACGACCGCCGCAACGTGCTTTCGGCCGATCGATTCAACTACGACGTTCTGAACCACACGGACCTCTCCCGCGACGGCGGCACATCCGGCGATATCGATCTGGCCCACGTGAACTGGGGCAACTATGACTTGGTCGTCATCGACGAGTCGCACAACTTCCGCAACAAGAAGACCCCGCGCCAGGACAACGAAACCCGCTACGACCGGCTCATGCGGAAGATCGTCAAGGAAGGCGTGAAAACACGCGTCCTGATGCTCTCCGCGACTCCGGTCAACAACCGCCTGGCCGATCTTCGGAACCAGATTGCGTTTGCCACCGAAGGCAACGACACCGCGCTCGCCGACCAGGGCATCCTCAGCATCAACAGCACAACGCGGTTGGCTCAACAGCAATTCAACCGGTGGTTGGAACTCGACGATGACAAGCGGACCCCGGCCTTGCTGGTCGAGATGCTGGGATTCGATTACTTCCGCTTGCTGGATCTCCTCACCATTGCGCGCAGCCGGAAGCACGTCGAGAAATATTACGGGACGCAGGAAACGGGCCGCTTCCCGACTCGCCTGAAGCCCATCAACATCAAGCCGGACGTGGACCGTGCCGGCGAGTTCCAGTCCATTCGCGAGATCAACCTCGAGATCCGCCGTTTGAATCTGGCAGCCTACGCGCCACTCCGCTACGTGTTGCCGCACAAACAGGCGGCCTACGACGCGAAATACAGCACCAGACTTCGCAGCGGCGAGGGCTTCTTCCGGCAGGTGGACCGGGAGGAAAGCCTGATTCACCTGCTCCGCGTGAACGTGCTGAAACGGATGGAAAGTGCCATCCCCTCATTCACGCTCACGGTGAAGCGGCAGTTGGACGATGTGGAAGCCACCCTGGCACGCATCGAGACGAGCCCGGAAGAAGTGGAAGAGATCGAAATCGAAGACGTCGATCTGGACGATCCGGCGTTCGAGAGTCTCCTCATCGGGAGCAAGGTCAAAGTCCTCTTGAAAGACGTCGATCAGACCCGCTGGAAGCAGGACCTCGCAGCGGACCGCGACCGCCTCGCCGCTCTTTATAACGCTGCGAAGCAGATTGATGCCGCGCGCGATGCCAAACTCGCCGCCTTGCGCGAAGTCATCGAGGAGAAATGCCTCCGCCCGATCAATGCCGGCAATCGCAAGGTGATCGTATTCACCGCCTTTGCGGACACCGCGGAATACCTGTATCGCGAGCTCTCCAATTGGGCGAAGGAGTCTCTGGGCATGGAAACGGCGTTGGTCACGGGCAGCGGCCGCAATCAAACGACGATGGCCAGCCTCCGCCGGGATCTCGGCTCCATCCTCACCGCCTTCGCGCCGCGCTCCAAGGAGCGCCCGGCGGAAATGGCGGCGGAAGGCGAACTGGACCTGCTGATCGCCACGGACTGCATCTCCGAGGGCCAGAACCTGCAGGACTGCGATTGGCTCATCAACTACGACATTCACTGGAACCCGGTCCGCATCATCCAGCGATTCGGCCGCATCGACCGCATCGGCTCGCCGAACGAACAGATTCAGCTCGTCAACTTCTGGCCGAACATCGAACTCGAGGAATACATCAACCTGGAGCAGCGCGTCAGTGGCCGGATGGTGCTGCTGGATGTCTCGGCAACCGGCGAGGAGAACCTGATCGTGCAGCAATCCGGCAACCAGATGAACGACCTGGAGTACCGGCGCAAGCAACTGCTGAAGCTCCAGGACGCGGTCATCGATCTCGAAGACCTCTCGACCGGGGTTTCGATTGCCGACCTCACGTTGACCGACTTCCGCATCGACCTCGCCCAATTCATGAAGGCGCATCCCGGTCTGGTCGAGGCGCTCCCTCTGGGAGCGTGCGCCGTGACCACCGCGGACCCGGCAGAATCTCCGACCGGCATCATTTTCTGTCTGCGCGCCGAGGCCGATGCCGCGAAACGCGCCGCCGAAGGCGGCTATCCACTGGCGCCCTACTTTCTGGTGCACGTGGCCGATAGCGGAAGCGTGGCGTTGTCATTCACCCAAGCGAAGCAACTTCTAGATCGGCTCAAGCAACTCTGCCGCCTGGTCGATCAACCGGACCCCGGCGTCATCGCACGTTTCGATAAGGCCACGAAGCGCGGAGAAGATATGCGCGCCGCGCAGCGTCTGTTGGCCGCCGCCGTGGCGTCCATCGCCGGCAAAGCGGAGGAACGCGCCATCGAAAGTCTTTTCACGCCAGGCGGCACGCATGCCCTGAAGGGCGAGTTCGCCGGCATCAATGACTTTGAGGTGGTGGCCTTCCTCGTCGTTCTCCCGGAGGCGTCCGCGTGAGGGCTGAAGACATCGTTGCCGCTCTTGATCTCCCCGACGCGGCCAGCGTGGGGCAGCGGGTTCCCAAGCGGCTGCTCATCGAGAGCGGCGCCCCCACTGCCGCGGATAAGCGGCGGATCAACGAAGGCATCGAAGAGATTGTCTGGCTCGCCGCGCTCAAGCCAACCACGATTGGTGTGCCCGAGTATCGGGACGCCACTCGCGAGTATTTGGAAATCTCCGTGCTCCGAATGGCGCTGCACGCGCAGGCGAAGCCAACCCGCTTGGTCGAGCTGGTCCACCGCGCGATTCCCTATCCCGTTTTGTTGGTCACCGTCCAGGCGGATGCAGCCGCCATTTCCGCTGCACATAAGCGATGGTCGGAAGGCGAGATGGGAAAGACGGTCTTGGACGGCGAGGTTTTCACCGCTACGGCTGACGGCCTATCGCCCGATCTATCGCGGGAGTTCTCTTGTACGCTGGCTGTGGGCCGACAGCCGCGGGCCTCACTGCTGACGGTCTACCAGGGTTGGATAGATTTGTTGGTGGCGTGCCACGCGGCGCGGATCACGGGTAGGCTCGTTCTGCCGGCGTCGAGCGCGGAAGCGGACGCCCGTCGTGCCGCCTTGTGCGAATACAAGCGCCTCGAAACCGAGGCCTGCCGGGTTCGTGCGCTAGCCGAGGGAGAAGCCCAGATGCCCCGCCAGGTCGAGCGGAATCTGGAGTTGAAACGGCTTGAGACAGAGATGCAGCATTTGAGAGGTAAGCTCAGTTTGTTCGTCGAAGAGGAAATCAAAGGATGAAGAAACTCATCGCTGGAGACGTGGAAACCCAATCCGCCGATGTCATCGCCGGGAATATCGAGGCGCTCAAGTCGCTCTTTCCCGAAGCCTGTGTCGAAGGGAAGATCGATTTCGAAGTGCTCCGGCAGCTTCTGGGGGGTGCGGTGGAGGAGCGCGAGGAGAAGTACGGTCTGAACTGGCACGGCAAGCGCCGTGCCCGCCAGATGGCGCTCACGCCTTCGACCGGAACTCTTCGGCCATGCCCCGAGGAAAGCGTCGATTGGGACACGACGCAGAACCTCATGATCGAGGGCGACAACCTGGAGGTGCTGAAGCTCCTGCAGAAGTCGTACGCCGGGAAGGTGAAGCTGATCTATGTCGATCCGCCTTACAACACGGGCCGGGACTTTGTTTATCCAGACAGCTTCCAGGACAGTATCCGAAACTACCTCGATCTCACTGGTCAGATTGACGGTGGTGGACAAAAGCTAACGTCGAACACCGAAGCCTCCGGCCGATTCCACACAGATTGGCTGAACATGATGTACCCGCGTCTCAGGCTGGCGCGCAATCTGTTGCGGGATGACGGAATGCTCTTCGTCAGTATCGATGACGTTGAGGTATGTGACCTCCGAATGATGCTGGACGATGTTTTCGGCGATGACCGATTCATCGCGCAACTCGTCTGGAAGAACAAGTACAACGCGGGAGCGCTTACGAAGGGGTTTTCGAGCGTCCATGAGTACATCCTCGTCTACGCCAAGGGTGAAATCCGAAACATCACGGCCCCTTTGAGCGAGGAGGAGATCGCGCAATACAAGGGGCGTGACTCCAAGTTCCCTGTCCGCGGCGGTTTCGTGACTCAGCCTTTGGCGACAACCAGCAAAGACACGCGTCCCAATCTTCGATACCCGGTCACGATTGAGGGCCGTGAGATCTGGCCTGAGAAGCAGTGGATTTGGCAAAGAGAGCGAATCGAAGAGGCTCTGGCAAATGACGAGGTTGTACTTAACGACAACGACGGCAAACCAAGCGTCCGCGTGAAGCAGTACCTTAAGGATGAACACGGCCGCATGCGAGAGATGAAGCCGCTCTCGCTCATGATTGGGCCCTACAACCAAGAGGGCTCCAAGGAAACCGAAGCGCTTCTTGGCGATGGCGTTTTCTCGTTTCCGAAACCAGTAGCGCTGATCCGCCAATTGTTGGCTCTGACAATTAATGATGAGAGAGATAGCGAAGACATCGTCCTCGATTTCTTCGCGGGCTCTGGTACACTCGGCCAGGCCGCGATGGAACAAAGTCAAGCGGATGGCCGGAAGCGGCGGTTCATCCTGGTTCAACTGCCCGAGTCGCTAGCACCTGAAGCTAAGGAGCAGAAGGTTGCCGCCGAGTTCTGCGCTCGGCTCGGCAAGCTACAAACGTTAGCCGAGGTAACAAAGGAGCGACTACGAAGAGCCGCAGAGAAGATCAGGACGGAGAACCCGATGTTCGTCGGCGACCTCGGTTTCCGGGTGTTTAGGCTCGACAGCAGCAACATCCAAACTTGGGACCCTGACCGGGCTGACCTTGGGCAGTCGCTCCTCGACTCGCTGGACCACCTGAAAGAGGGCCGGACCGAGCAGGACATTCTTTACGAACTGCTGCTGAAGCTGGGCCTCGACCTGTGCGTACCCATGGAGACTCGAACCATTGCGGGCAAGGATGTCCACGCCATCGGCGGCGGCGTTCTGATGGCTTGCCTGGCAGAGTCGATTAGCCGCGAGGATGTCGAATCGCTGGCTCATGGGATCGTCGAGTGGCACGAAGCCCTCAGTCCGGCCGGCGAGGTCACCTGCGTATTTCGGGATAGCGCCTTCGCCGACGACGTGGCCAAGACCAACCTTGCGGCGATTCTCGCACAGCGCGGGATCGACAACGTGCGGAGCCTCTAGGAGAATCCCTCATGGCCGACGATTCGATGCCGCCCAATGGCGAAATCATCCTGTACCAGACCGAAGACGGCCGGACCCGTGTCGAATGCCGCTTTGAGCACGAGACGCTGTGGATGAGCCAGGCCTTGATGGCAGATCTGTTCCAGACTAGCCCGCAGAACATCACCTTGCATCTAAAGGCCTTATACGCCGAGGGGGAGATCGACGAGCAGGCAACTTGTAAGGAATACTTACAAGTTCGCCAGGAGGGTGGGCGCGAGGTTCGGCGCGCAGTGAAGCACTACAGCCTGGACGCCATTCTGGCTGTCGGATACCGCGTGCGCTCAGAGCGCGGCACGCAGTTCCGGCGTTGGGCCACCGAGCGGCTGAGCGAGTACCTGCTGAAAGGCTTCACCATGGATGACGAGCGTCTGAAGAACCCACCGGTTCCGGGCGCTGGCCTGCCAGATTACTTCGATGAACTGCTGGAACGGATTCGCGACATCCGGGCCAGCGAAAAACGGATGTACTTGCGGGTTCGGGAGATCTTCGCTCTGGCTGGCGACTACACCCCCGGCGGCCAGGAGACCGCCGTGTTCTTCCAGACCATTCAGAACCGCCTCCATTTCGCGGCTACGGGTATGACGGCTCCTGAGTTGATCGTCGGCCGCGCGGACCATGCGAAGCCGAATATGGGGTTGACCTCGTGGAAAGGGGACGCCGTTCGAAAAGCCGACGTTACGGTTGCCAAGAACTACCTCAACCAGGACGAAATCAGCGAACTGAACCGGATCGTAACCATGTGGCTCGATTTCGCCGAGGACCAGGCCCGGCGGCGGAAGCAGGTATTCCTCAAGGACTGGGAGACCAAACTGAATGATTTTCTGCGCTTCAACGAGCGCGCAGTTCTGGGCGGCAAAGGAAGGGTGAGCAAGGCCAACGCCGACGTCCGGGCCGAGGCAGAGTATGAAGAGTTCGCCGCCAGGCGGCGTGTCCTGGCGGAAGCCGAAGGGGAACGGGCACAGCAGCGGGCGCTGGAAGAGGCGGCGAAGAACCTGCCGAAACCACAGAAGGAAGGCAGGCGCAAACCATGAAACTCCATTTCGAACCGAATCTGGAATATCAACGCCAGGCCATTGAGGCGGTGTGCGATCTCTTTCGCGGGCAGGAGATCTGTCGCACGGAATTCACGGTCACCAAGAGCGCACTCGATGGCGCGCATTTGCCGGGCATGGAGAGCGACCTCGGCATTGGGAACCGGCTCACCTTGCTGGACGACGAACTCTTGAAAAACCTGAACGCCATCCAGCTTCGCAACGGGCTGCCGCCCTCCGCAGAGTTGGCCTCTGGCGACTTCACCATCGAGATGGAGACGGGCACGGGCAAGACCTATGTCTACCTGCGGACGATCTTCGAGCTGAACAAGCGATACGGCTTCACGAAGTTCGTCATTGTGGTGCCGTCGGTCGCGATCAAGGAAGGGGTCTACAAGTCGCTGCAGATGACCGAGGAGCACTTTGGCAGCCTATACGCCAACGTGCCCTTCGATTACTTCCTGTACGATTCCGTCAAACTCGGCCAGGTCCGCAACTACGCCACCAGCCCGAATATCCAGGTCATGGTGGTGACGGTGGGCGCCATCAACAAGAAGGACGTCAACAACCTATACAAGGACAGCGAGAAGACGGGTGGCGAAAAGCCCATCGACCTCATCAAGGCCACGCGGCCGATCCTGATTGTCGATGAGCCGCAGAGCGTGGACGGCGGCCTGGAAGGACGCGGCAAAGAAGCGCTTGGCGCCATGAACCCGATGTGCACGCTGCGGTATTCCGCCACGCACGCCGCCAAGCATCACATGGTTTTCCGACTTGATGCCGTTGACGCTTACGAACAGAAACTGGTGAAGCAGATCGAGGTGGCCTCCGCGGTCATTGAGGGTGCCCACAACAAGCCCTACGTGAGGCTTCTGGCCGTCAGCAACAAGAAAGGCGTCATCACGGCGAAAGTCGAGTTGGACGTGGGGTCGCTGCATGGTGTCCAGCGGAAGACGGTCACGGTGCAGGATGGCGACGACCTAGAGCAAACCACCGGGCGCGCAATCTACACGGATTGCCGCGTAGGCGAGATCCGGGTCGGGAAAGGCAGCGAGTTTCTGGAATTGCGCATCCCCGGCGGCGAACAGTTCCTAAAGCCCGGCGAGACATGGGGCGACGTGGAATCGCTCACGGTTCAGCGGGAGATGATCCGCCGGACCATCAAAGAGCACCTGGACAAAGAGAAGCGCTTGCGCCCCCAGGGCATCAAGGTTCTATCGCTCTTCTTTGTCGATGCGGTCGAGCGGTATCGCAAGTACGATGATCAGGGCAACAAGGTCGATGGCGACTACGTGCGCATCTTCGAAGAGGAGTATCGGCGGCTGGCCAAGCATCCCGACTATCACACGCTGTTCCAGGAGGTCGATCTGAGCCGCGCGGCGGCGGAGGTACATGGCGGATACTTCTCCATCGACCGGAAGAAGATCGGCGGAAGGACGGTCGAACTATTCAAAGATACGCGGGGCGACTCCAAGGCCGATGACGACACCTATAACCTCATCATGAGGAAGAAGGAGGAACTCCTCAGCTTTGAAACGCCTCTGAAGTTCATCTTCTCCCATTCGGCGCTTCGGGAAGGCTGGGACAACCCCAACGTCTTTCAGATTTGCGCGCTGCGCGATATTCAGACGGAGCGCGAACGGCGGCAGACTATTGGCCGAGGGCTGCGGCTATGCGTTAACCAAGGCGGCGACCGGCTCCGTGGGTTCGACGTGAATACGTTGACTGTGGTTGCCACCGAAAGCTACGAGCAGTTTGCAGAGAACCTCCAGAAGGAGATCGAGGCGGACACAGGAATCCGCTTCGGCATCGTCGAGACGCACCAGTTTGCGGCCATCGCGGTGAAGGGCGAGGAAGGTGCGGTGACTCCGCTGGGCTTCGACCAATCCAAAGCGCTCTGGGAACATCTGCGGTTGCAGGGGTACATCGACGCGAAAGGGAAGGTGCAGGATTCGCTGAAGAAAGTGCTCAAGGAAGGCGTGCTCCCGTTGCCAGAGGCCTTCGCCGCGCAACGGCCGGAGATCGTCGAGATTCTGCGGAAGCTGTCTGGCCGGCTGGAGATTAAGAACGCCGATGAGCGTCGGCCGGTTCGTACGCGCCAGGCGGTGCTCGAAAGCGCGGAATTCAAGGCGCTGTGGGACCGCATCAAGCACAAGACCACGTACCGGGTGTTGTTCGACAACGAGCGCCTGATCGAGGATTGCGTCATCGCCCTCAAGAACGCGCCGCCGGTCACGAAGACGCGCCTGCAATGGCGCAAAGCTGACATAGCGATCGGCAAGGCCGGCGTAGAAGCGACGGAGGTCGCGGGCGCCGCGACTATCGTTCTGAACGAGGACGACATTGAACTCCCGGATATCCTCACGGAATTGCAGGACCGAACGCAGCTCACGCGCCGCAGCATTCAACGGGTTCTTTCGGGCAGCCTCCGCCTGAACGATTTTGCCCGGAATCCGCAGCAGTTCATCGAAATCGCCGCAGAGGCTATCAACCGGTGCAAGCGGATGGCGCTGGTGGACGGCATCAAGTACCAGCGTCTGGGCGACGAATTCTACTACGCGCAGGAGTTGTTCCAGCAGGAAGAGCTGACCGGGTATCTGAAGAACATGCTCACAGACGCGATGAAGTCCGTCTACGAGCACGTCGTGTATGACTCCGACACCGAACGGCGCTTCGCCGACCAGTTGGAGAAGAACGGCGACGTGAAGGTGTACGCCAAGCTTCCCGGTTGGTTCAAGGTGCAGACGCCGCTCGGTTCCTACAACCCCGACTGGGCCGTCCTGATTGAGCGCGACGGAACCGAACGCCTGTACTTCGTGGTTGAAACGAAGAGCAGCCTATTCGCGGATGACCTCCGGGGTACGGAAAAAGCCAAGATCCAGTGCGGCGAGGTCCACTTCAAAGCATTGGAACAGGGCGACAACCCCGCCAGGTTCGTGAAGGCCTCAACGCTGGAGGACGTCTTGCTGAGCTGATGATCGCCAAGCTCAGCGATCCGGCGGAATTCACGTCCAAGCGAATCACGTGGCGCGCATCGAGAAGAACTCGCGGATTACCAGTTTCAGCCGGACCGTCCGTTCGAGCACGAAGAGAGGCTGCTGAAGCAGTTGCCCGCCCGCCAAAGGGAGCGTCGTTCTGGCTGGTAACGTGGGTGAACTCCCGGACCACGGGTTACGAAGACCGATTTCAAACAATTCCGTGGCTTTCTCAGGCCTGCTTCTTCAATTCCACGACCTTGAGTGCTGGCGGATTCGGGGACACCGTACCCAGGGACACATTCAACAGGCGTTGCACCCAGCCGGAGCTGAAACCGGAGTTGACGGAGATCTGGTCTGGGGTTTGGATTCTTTCATCGACAAGAAGCCTAAACGCACCAATCAAGAATGTTGGCTGCTCGACTTCGATCTCGCGGTCCAGCGGTTCCTCCCGGTTCCACTGTCTTGTGGAATAATTAATTCGCAGCCGACGGTGTTGCTCATCGCTAATGATCTCTAGGTGCTTGAGCCGCTCGATCATCATCGCTATGGACACTTTCCATTTTGATTTCAACGCCCGAAGGCCGTCCAGCGAAACAGAGTACAGATCCTCCAAAAAGGAATGGGCTGGCAACAGTAACGCCGCTCCAAACCGGAACGCTTGGTCTTCAACTAACCTGAACAACTCGGAGCGCCGCAGGTATTCCTCCGGCAGATGTCGGTGTAAGATCATGTGCCCGAGTTCGTGGGCAAGATCGAGACGTGAGCGGACCGCTACCCGTTTGTCTGCGTTGAGTACGACCAGGGGAATCTGCTCCGGAACCATCCACAGAGACAGCGCGTCGAGTGTGTCAGCGTCAAGAACGTGCCGAACGATAATTGCACCGTTCGCTTCGGCCACGTACGTTAGATTGGGAATAGGGCCATCGCCCAGGCGCCAGACTTGTCGCGCCTCCCCGGCGAGCGACTCAACCCTCTCCATGCCCAGCCTGTTCGGATCCTGCGGCAGATCATCAAATAAGGGAAAGGTGACCTTGGGCAACTCAACGTACTCGGACAGATATAAGACGAGCTCGCGCACCCAAAGCTGCCAAACCTCGGCTTTCGCCCGCGCGCCCTTGGTAGCGGCCGCCATTGATCGGTAGAAGCAAGTTCCTTTGTCAAAACTAGCGACCGGGCGCCTTAGAAAAAAATGTGCTTCGTGTTGCAGTATTTGTCGGAGTCGATCAAATACGTCAGTGCCTGGAGAATCCGCTCCCTTCTCGTATTGCGACACTGCCTGCTTCGAAACACCGAGCAGGTCAGCAAGGGATGTCTGAGATAGCCCTATCGCCTCCCGCGCCTGCCTTAACCTTTCACCGTTGAATCCAGGAACCCCGGATCTCATGCTCTTTCTGCCCGCTTAGTTTTCCGGCGCTGCGGGCGGACCTCAGTCATTGTAGGTTGGGCAATGTACTCAGAGACGATTTCGGGGAAGCGCTTGAACAGATCTATCCCATCGTCGACGTACTCAGTGCAGTCCTGGTTGGGAAACTGGACCCTGGCGAACGCCGGTCTGCTCCGCCTGGCTGACTTGCTATCGACGCCGTGCGTCAGGATTCCATACAAAAATGTCCGCTCGGAATCTACATCGTTGTACTCGAACAGGTCAAGTTGTCCGTTCTCCGCGAGAGTCTTACGAAAGACGGCATATCGGGGGACAACATCGGGCGATGTGATGCACGACTGTGTGATCTTGACCTGCCCGCAAGTCAGTTCGTTGTAGGATCCAGTGAGGTTCTCGTAGGGACATATCGTGACTTGCACATCAGGGAACAGGGCCGCAATTCCGGACCACTCATCTTCGATCTTCGCGCGACGGTAGCTGCCACTGAGATCCTTTGCCTGCGCAGGCTGGAAAGTTCGGTAGCAATGGCGCGAAGCCTCTTTATAATTCTCAAAAACCGACTTCAAAAGCGCTCGCTGAAGACGCAATGGGACAGCGTCATCAAAGAACTCCCGGTTAGAACGCGTGTTCTCATCGCTTGACTGGTCTTCCATGTAAAGCAGTATGCGCTTTATATCGCGTTTTGTCAAGCAATGACCGGAAGATGTCTCCGTCCTAAGCGGCCGGCGGTATTGGGCGATTGGTCCCGTGTCTCTCTTTCCGCCGTCCAGGCCCTACCTTCTGAATGGCCTGTGAGCCCACTCCTCGGCGCTAGCGCGCCGCGCCAACCACGCTCACGGAAAGTGAAGGTATATGCAACACCCCAAGACGAAATCCACCAAACCTGATGTCGATCCGTTCGGCGCGGAACCCCTGACGGGTTCAGGCTTCGAGAACGAGCCGACCGAACCTGACTTCGACGCGGATCTGCCGGCGGAGCCTCAGCCAGAAGAGGAGGATTACCAGTGACCTCTCCGGCTCAATCGAAACCCCACGAGAAACGGGACTTCCGCCAGGAAGTCACGGATTCCATCGTTCGAATGCTTGAGGATGGCGTCGCTCCGTGGCAGAAGCCGTGGGAGGCGACCGGGGTTCCTCTGAATCCCACAACCGGCAGATCCTATCGCGGCGGCAATGCCATTCACCTGATGGCCACCGGCATCCGGCGTGCCTTTGAAGATCCCCGCTGGATGACGTACCGGCAGGCTGCCGAGCAGGGCTGGCAAGTCCGCAAAGGTGAGAAGGGCGCCCAAATCGAATTCTGGGACAACGCGCCGAAACAGCAGAGCGACAACCCGACTGGTGAGCAGGCGGCCGACAAAGACCGGTCCCGACCGGTCCACCGCGTCTACACCGTCTTCAACGCGAAGCAGATCGACGGCATCCCTGCCTATCAGCCACGCGAGCGGACCAGCTTCGAAGTCGTTCAGGCCGGCGAGCGAATCTTGGCAAACTCGGGAGCGAAAATCAGCCACGACCAAGCGGACCGCGCGTTCTACCGCCCCAGCACAGACAGCATTCACCTGCCACCAAAGGAAGCATTCAAGGACGCGCCGGGATACTACGGGACGGCCCTTCACGAACTCGCCCATTGGACGGGCCACCAGAGCCGGCTCAATCGCTCCACGCTCTCGGATACGTACCGCTTCGGCGACGTCAACTACGCCCGCGAAGAGTTGCGCGCCGAACTGGCCAGCGTCTTTCTGGCCGCCGAACGCGGGATTCCGCATGACCCGGCAAGTCACGCGGCCTACGTTGGGTCCTGGATCAAAGCGCTACGGGAGGACAAGAATGAGATCTTTCGGGCGGCGCGCGACGCGTCGGGAGCCGCCGATTTCCTGCTCGCCTTGGACCGCGACAAGGCCAGGGCGGAGGCGCTGGAGGCCAGCCCCGACTCGGTCGGACCTGAGCAACGAAGGACGGAGATCGACGACGAATCGCGCCAGTTGAGGGACGACGGCGAACAGATCGCCGCGGCGGCGGCATTCGAATCTCCGAACCAGACCGCTCGATATGAGCCCAGCACCGGGACCGTGCTGGTGCACGACAAGCGGAACGGAAATGAGGAACCTGCGTTGCAAGCGCCGGGCGCCGCCAACCGTGACGAGCTTCAGAAGTCGTTCGCTGCTGCCCGGACAGTGGCCGAACAGGCCCTCGGAGCGAACGCGAAGACGCACACCGCACTGACCGGCAGCGGCACGTACCGCGGCGAGATTATCGGCGAAACCGACCTCCACGTGATTCAGCGCCTATCGCCGGGATCGGCGGTGGCTCACATGAAGCATCTGCTGGAGCCGATGCCGAATGTCGGCGACAGCGTTGTCGTCGCCTACTCGAACTCCAGGGGCACGGTCAAGGAGTTCCAACAGCGCGGCAAGGCGCGCGAAATGGGTCGCTGAACAGCGTCCTGGGAGATCTACCATGCCAATACACCCCGTTTATGAGTTCACCTGCATCTGCGGCCGGAACTTCCAGACCGACGACCCTACCGAGATCCAATGCCCAGACTGCGGCCGGGCACTGGTAATCGAGTGGCGTGGCGCTCAGTTCCACTGCGCCGTCATCCCTGAGATTCAAGAGGTGCTGCAATGAACGCCCCGCAGCCGAGTCTTTACAGGACGCCACGAATACCGGGATTCATGGGTTCCTACAATTGGGTCGCCACGATGTTCGGGCTGGTCATCCTCGTCCTGTTCAGCACCCTCTCCACGCAGTACATCGCCGCTCGGTTCGCCTATCAGCCAGCGCTCGGAAGCCCACTGGTTCGGACTCAAACCTACGCCGTCTACCAGCCGTTCGCGTGGGCCATCTGGGGTTGGGAATACTGCATGTCGACAGACCCACGCATCCGCCAGCCCTTGTTCGAGGGCGAAATGATCGTGTTCGCCGGCTCAATCCTCTCGGTCGCGCTCTTCTTTGTTTTCGCTGGCCGCCGCGCCAGACGGCTCTCAAAGGACGCGGAAGACCTCCATGGTTCGGCGCGATGGGCCGCGGAACCCGACATCCGCGCCACCGGACTGCTCGACGCAAAACGCGGCGTCTACGTCGGCGGCTGGCACGACGAACGCACCGGGCACCTGCACTACCTCCGGCACAACGGCCCCGAGCACGTCCTTGCCTTCGCCCCTACGCGCAGCGGCAAGGGCGTTGGTCTGGTCATTCCAACCTTGCTGGCCTGGGAGGAAAGCGCCGTCGTTTACGACATCAAGGGCGAGAACTGGGCGAAGACGGCCGGCTTCCGCAGCAAGCAGGGGCATCTCTGTTTCAAGTTCTCTCCCGTCGAGGAGGGCGGCTCCTCGCGCTTCAATCCTCTTTCCGAAGTCCGCCTGTTCACGAGGCGTGACGTGGCCGACGCGCAAAACGTCGCCAACATGATCGTGCGTACCGGCGAAGACAGTCCACAGGAGCGGTATTGGCAGGATGCAGCCGTGTCCATCACAACAGGCATGATTCTGCACGCCTGCTATGCCGCCGCCGCTGAGGGACGCGTCGCCTGTCTTTCCGATCTGGCAAACGCATTCACGCGACCGGGTTCGAGCTTCCGAGAAACGCTGGAGGGCGAACTCCTCAACTACCCGCACGACCCGGAGTACAAATACGGCTGGCGAATGCCCAACGGTGACCGGACCGCCACGCATCCAACCGTCCGCGAAAAGGTCCAGGAGATGCTCGACAAGGAAGACCGCGATTTCGGCGGCGTTCTCTCGACGGCCAAGACGGCGCTCACTCTCTACAGCGACCCGGTCGTGGCCAGCAACACGTCCGCCAGCGATTTCACGATCGACAACCTGGTTAACCACGACCAGCCAGCGTCGCTGTACCTGGTCGTGCCACCGTCCGACAAGATTCGCCTCCGCCCTCTGATCCGGCTCATGTTCACCATGGTTGTGAACCGTCTAAGCGAACGCATGGCGTTTGATGGCGCTGAGCAGAAGCGCAACCGGCACCGGCTGCTGCTGCTAATCGACGAATTCCCCAGCCTGAATCGCATGGAGGTCTTCGCGGACGCGCTTTCCTACATGGCGGGATACGGACTCAAGGCCTACCTCATCACACAGGACATCCGCCAGATTGTGGACGCCTATGGCCAGAACGAAAGCATCGTTTCCAATTGTCACATCCGCATCGCCTTCGCGCCGAACCAGTTCGAGACCGCCGAACTGCTGTCCAAGATGACCGGCACGAAGACGGTCCAGAAGGCCAGCTACAATTTCTCGGGCTCGCGCTTCTCGCCGGTGATGGGCCATGTGAACGCCAGCGTGGACCACATCGAACGGCCCCTCATGACGCCAGACGAAATCATGCGCATCAAGCCGCCGCGCAAAGCTCGCGACGGCATTTCGGAAAAGATCGTCGAGCCGGGCCTCATGCTGATTTTCGTTGCCGGGCACTTTCCGATCCTCGGAACACAGATGCTCTACTTCGCTGATCCGGTCCTTGCGAAGCGCGCCGAGCTTGCGCCGCCTACCGAGTTCTTCGCCCTGGAGAAGGGAGAAGTTGTGCCGCAACGCGCGGCCGACAGGACTGCCCACACCATCAGCAAGCCGGAAGTCGCGGCGCCGGATGAATCCGACCTGTCACCGACGGAACGGGGCTACCTCGAAGAGACGAGACGACACAGGGAGGCTTGAAGAATGTGTCAGAAGGACCATCCATTGGCCATATTTGGAACCATAAGTTGGCCAGAATCCAGCGTCGCGAGGCCAAGAGTGTCGCAGGTAGGATACGAATGCGTCCCCGATTAATACCATCATTTGGCCGTAACTGCGGGTTCGGCAGCATCCGGTGGCCACAACTGCAAGCCGGCGCTCTCCATCCTCAAACAAATCAGTTGAACCCTGGTTTATCCCATGATAGTGTTGTACGTGTGAAAACAACCACACGTACACCGAAGAAAAAGACAGAGCCTCCTGACGCGGTCGGCAAATGGTTTGAGAAGGCGACCGCGTCGATCTGGCCAGTTGCGGATGGTTCCCTGTCGCTGCGAAAAAGCCCGTGCGTGCGCGCGAACTGTCCGGCGTGTGCTGCCGGTGAAGGGCATCGTAGCCATGTCCTTTATGGCCGTACTGCAAAGAAGCGGTTTTCGATCTACGTGCCGGAAGAACTGGTACCGGAGGTGAGAGGGGCTATCGAGAACGGCCGACGTCTCAAGGAACTGATCGGCGAGGCCGGCCTACGTTACACAAAAGCGTTGAAGGAAGAGCGGAACCGCCAAAACCGCAAAAGCGAGGGGGAGGACAGTGATGCTTGACGACGGCGAGGTATTGGCTTGGTATGCGCGGCACGGTTGCTCCGATCGCGCCCAATCAGTGATCAATCACATCCGGTGTTCAACGCCCGCGCGTCGCGTGGGCGGCGGCAAGCGCAACGTGACCGGGCGGTATCCCTCGCGGAAGATGCGGGTCACGATTCAGTTTGAAAGCCATCGCGTCGAACTGGCAGCCATCTACGACCTGGAGCACGATACGGATGTGCTTGAGTACTACGATCAACCCCCAACATTCAAGCTTGACTATCAGAGTGCCAGCGGCCGGCAGCTTGGTGTGTTGCACACTGCCGACTTCTTCGTGATCCGAAAAGGCGAGGCGGGTTGGGAAGAATGTAAGACCCAGGATGAGTTGGTGCACCTTTCACGGCAAAACGAGAACCGCTATCGCTCGGACGATGAGACCACCTGGCGCTGCCCGCCCGGTGAATCGCATGCGGCCACCAACGGGCTCCACTACCGCGTCCGCTGCTCGCGCGATATCCACTGGGTGTTTCAGAGAAACATCCAGTTCATGGAGGACTATTTCCGTGGCGACCGGGAGGTGCCGCCGGGGGTCCGCGATGTCGTGACGGCTCATGTGAACGCATCGCCGGGGTTGTCCCTGGATCAGTTGCTTCGCTCCACCGCTCATTCCGCATCGGCCGACGACGTCTTTTCACTGATTGCCGCCGGGATAATCTATATTGACCTTCGCACGGCACCCTTGGCCGAACCCATCAAAGTCGCGGTTTTTGTGGACCAGAGGGCGTCCGCCCTGCAACCCATTGCCGGCACAATCGAAAGCGCTATTCCCGGCAAAGCGCCAGCCACCAAAATCGAGGCGCGCCTGGCGCGAGCGAGCGAAAACGACCTCAGCATCGCCAACACGAGATTGCGATATGTGTCCGGCGCGCTGCGTGGAAAGGTCATCGAGGACCCCGAGGCTCCGGCAGGCCGCACGCTGCGCCGATGGATAGCTGCCTACTGTCAGGCGGAAGCCACAATGGGGAGCGGATACATCGGACTTCTCCCGGAACCAGGACGTGGCAACAGCACGGCCAAACTGCCCGAGGCCTCCCGGACGCTGATAGAGAAGACAATCACGGCGGACTACGAGACTCTGAAGCAGAAGACCGTCTACGCCTCCTGGCTCGCGCTGAAGTTGGCGTGCGACCAGAAGGGAGTCGTTCTGCCCAGCTACAAGACCTACCGCCTTGCCGTCCGCCGCCGTCCGGTTTTGGAGCAGACATTGAAGCGGCAAGGGCCACGTGCTGCATACCAACAGGAGGCAGCCTACTGGGAACTCGAGTTCAGGACTCCACCTCATGGCGACCGCCCTTTTGAGATCGCACACATCGATCACACTGAGTTAGACGTGGAATGCGTCTGCAGCCGAACAGGCCGGGGGCTGGGACGTCCTTGGTTGACTCTACTCACGGATGCTTACTCCCGCCGTATGCTGGTGCTGTATCTGACCTTCGATGCACCCAGCTATCGCTCTTGCATGATGGTGCTTCGTGAGTGTGTCCGCCGTCATTCACGCCTGCCGCAGAGCATCGTGGTGGATGGCGGGCGTGAGTTTCAGGGCACGTACTTTGAAACGCTGCTGGCCAGGTACGAGGTGACCAAGAAGACCCGACCGCCCGCCCGGCCACGTTTTGGCTCGGTTTGCGAGCGGCTCTTCGGAACCGCCAACACGCAGTTCCTGCATAACCTCCAAGGCAATACGCAATTGGTTGTGAACGTGCGTCAGGTCAGCCAGTCCGTCAACCCCAAAGGGCAGGCAATTTGGCCGTTCGAAGAACTTCAGTTCCGTTTGGCCGAGTATGCGTACGATGTGTACGAAACCGTCAGTCACCCAGCGCTCGGCGCCAGCCCTCGCGAGGTGCACGAAGCTGGCGTGATGAAAACCGGAAGCCGCGCGCATCGGCAGGTTCCTTACGATCACGAGTTTCTGATCCTCACGCTCCCCACGACACCGAGAGGCACGGCCAAAGTCGTCCCTGGCAAAGGAGTCCAGATCAACTACCTCTATTACTGGTCCGAGTTCTTTCGCGACCCTGAAGTTGAGAAGGCGTTGATTCCAGTGCGTTACGATCCTTTCGACGCCGGCACCGCCTATGTATTCGTGAAGGGCCAATGGACCGAATGCCACTCTGAGCACTACGCGGTATTTCGCGGCCGGTCCGAGAAGGAGATCCGGCTCGCAAGCCAGGAACTCCGAAGAATCCGGCAGTGTCATGCCAAGCAGTTCACGGTGACTGCGGCGAAATTGGCCGAATTTCTTGGATCTGTCGAAGCGGAAGAGGTGCTTCTCAAACAGCGCCTCATCGACGCGGCGCAAACGGTGCGGGCAGGTCGGGCCGCCGGTCCTCTGTCATCTTGTCCGGAACCGCCCTCCGGCGCTGCGCCGACAATGCAGCGGAATCTGCTGGCCTATGGGGAGATGTGAATATGTCCGCTTCTCGTTCGTTGCCGCCCAGCAATCTCACCTTGATCCAGGACCTGGAATCATTCCGATCTTTCACAATGGCTCATCCGAGGCTGGTTCAAGCGAAAGACGAGCTGTTGAGTACCATCGAGGCGTCGGCGCCAGGATCGCTGATTCTCGTTATCGGGCCGACGGGCGTAGGAAAGTCTACATTGCGCCGGAGGGTTGAGTCAGCCCTGATCGAGAGAATGGCTACCGAGATGGAAACTGATGCTGGCAGGATCCCATTCATCAGCATTGAGGCAGTTGCTCCGGACAACGGCATTTTCCATTGGCGGGATCACTACCAGAGGATGCTTGCCCAGGTACAAGAGCCTGCCATTGAGCACAAGCTTGGGCTTGAGCGGGGGGAGGGCGAGCGCACCGGCAACGGCCGATACGCTCCTTGGCCAAGAGGATTCACAGGCTATCAGTTGCAGCAGTCCATCGAGAACGCCCTCCAGCATCGCCGGCCGGCCGCGGTATTCATCGATGAGGCGCAGCATTTGGGGCGAATCGCTTCCGGCCGCAAGTTGGCTGATCAGTTGGACGTGATCAAGTCGACCGCCAGCCGGTCACGTACCGTGCATGTTTTGATCGGCACGTACGAGTTGCTGGCGTTTCGCAATCTGAGCGCACAACTGAGCCGGCGTAGCGTGGACCTCCACTTCTCACGCTACCGGTCCGAAAGCGCCGAAGATCTCGAGGTCTTTCAGAATGCGGTATTCACATTTCAGAAGCAGCTTCGATCCTGCGAGCGGCTGGATTTAGCCAACATCTGGGACTTCCTCTACGAGCGCTCATTAGGCTGCATCGGCATCTTGAAAGACTGGCTCATGCAGGCGTTGGTCGTAGCTGCCCGAAGCGCTACTCCTGTGCTGAGTCTGGCTGTCTTGGAAAAGACGGCGCTATCCGGGTCCCAGTGCGAAAAGATGCTCCAAGATGCGCGCGAGGGGGAAGCACGCCTGGCCGACAACGACGATACGCGTGTTCGACTCAGGCGCCTTCTCAACCTTCCCGATCGTGCGGTCGCGCCGGTGGCCGCGGCCAAGGCCGTTACACCAGACGGACCGAGGGTGGGCCGCCGGGCGCCAGGCGTCCGCCGCCCGCGGCGTGATCCGATTGGCTTGCCGCATCAAGCCGGAGAGATGCAGGTGGCGCATGCCTGATCCGGTTGTATATAGCTCGTGGGAACAAGCCTCACCTCGCCCAATCCCACCGCGAAGTTACCTCTATCATGTGCCCCCCATGGGGTTGGGATCTGCGGACGTTGAGAGCCTGACCAGTTATCTGGCGCGGCTTGCGGCGGCCCACGACATTTCCCCCGGAGTCCTGCTTACACGGGAGATATTGCCGAAGGTGCGCGAGGAATTTCGTCGTCACAACTACCAAGCCGTCCACAACACCGAGAGTACGTTCCTTTACGAAGCGCACACCCTCAACGGTGTTGGCCAACGTTCACAGGACTGGATAAATGTGCTTGAGCAACTGACAAGTGTTCGGGGCCTCCAGTATCTAACGATGGGAACCTGGCGGCAGCTCTTCTCCGGGGCTGGCTTGCTGCGATTCAGGCGCGCATGGTGCCCGCTCTGTTTAGATGACTCGCGTTCTTCAAACCAGCCGGTTTATGAACCGCTGCTATGGGCGCTAAACGAGGTATCGGCATGCCCAACTCACGGTTGTCTTCTCGTTGACCGGTGCCATCATTGCCGCCGGGACCAGCATGTCATCTCAGCGAAGATGAAGCCCGGACATTGTTGCCGTTGCCGGCGTTGGCTGGGATTGACGACGGCGGCGACGGACACATCAAGTGACATCCGTGCCAGAGTCGCAACGGCCGAGAGCATTGGAGAGCTTGTTTCGATCGCGTCGACGTTGGCCCAACCGCCAGGCACTGAAGTACTGCTGCACAACCTGAAGCTATGCATCGAGGAACTGGCGGATGGGAGCATGAGCCGATTCGTCGCAGCCACTGGGGTCTCTTTCGACACGATGGCCGATTGGAGTCGCCTGCCAGAGAGAAACGTCCGGCTCATTCACTTATGCCGTATCTGCACACTGGTGGGCATATCTCCCCGGCTGTTCGCTTGCAATCGGCTCAGCTTGGCTGACCTCGATTGCGCCCGGGGCCGGAAAGCCGTTGCCGAAAAGACCTCGCAAATCAAACCTCGGCGCAGCATGCACCACCTTCGGCCGGCATTGGAGCAGGCGGCCCGCGCGGCAGATGGCCGATTTTTGCGTGATGTGGCTGGCGAACTTGGTTTCACGAGCCTTCAGGCTCTCCGCAGGCGGGCCCCGGCTCTTTGTGACAGCATATGCGCGAAACAGAGCCGGCGGAAAGCAACGTCGCATGCTGAGCCGCCTGCACGCGCTCTTCCTTCGAACGAGACCATCGAAAAGGCACTTATCGCGGCTCTGACGCAGCCGATTCCGCCTCCGTTGAAAGCGATCGCAAGCGGACTCGGATTCCGTAACGTTGCCTCTCTGTACACCCGCTTTCCGGATTTATGCAAGGCTCTCACGGACAAGAATGCCCTCATCCGAAAGGCCGGCATTGAGCGGCGCCGTGAGGAGGTCGCCGAGGCCGCAGATCGGACGCCTCCGCTATCGCTCAAAGAAGTCGCGGCCCAGCTTGGCGTCACGGAGGAGACATTGATGTATCGGTATCCAGATCTCTGCGACAAAATTGTCGCGAGGATCTCAGAGCGAAAGACGCGTGAATTTGAGCGCCAGCGCCACGAACTCCGGGCCGCGCTTATGGAAAATCCGCTTCCTTCGGCGGAGGTAACCTCAGCCCGAACCGGACTCACCTTAAAGTACCTAGGAAGGATCCATCCGGATCTCTATAGGCAGTATCGCGAGCGGTCTGATGAAGCACGGCGGTTGGCGCTATTAAATCGACGGGTTGCTTTTGAGACGGAGATCCGCTCGGCCACGATCGAACTCATCGATCGCGGAATTCATCCGTCACGGAAGCGCGTATTCGCATCCATCGAGAAGCCGTCCCTGAAAAGCACGAAAATTCTGGATCGCCAGATCGCGGCGACCTTGTTTGAACTCAAGTTGGCCTCTGGAGCCCCGGCTTCTGGTGGTCTTGGCACTCAACCCGGTTCGCTCGGCTCGGAACCATCCGCTGGCCGCGCAGTAGTGGAACCATAACCTGGCCAAAATGGCCATCGGATGGTCCTAATAACAGAATGCAGAAAAACCGAATAGAGCTTGCCGGATATTTGGCGGCGAAGCCGGAGCTACGCTATTTACCATCTGGCACGAAGGTCGCCAACGCCCGAATGGGTGAGAGTTATCGCTATCGCGATCATGAGGGTCAGGCGCAGTCTCACACGAACTGGCACAGCCTGACTTTCTACGACGACCTCGCGGACGTCGCGCTTACGTTCGAGCAAGGCGAGAATCTGTGGGTCGAGGGCACACTGCAGCAGCGCAAGTTCACGCCAAAGGACGGAAGCACGCGCACGGTGCACGAAGTCGTCGTCCGCAGTTGCCATTTGGTTGAATCGCCCCGGATCGAACGACCATTGGCGGCTGGCGCACCACCCACAGCAGATAAGACGCCACCAGAGATGGTGGAACCCCAGGAAGGAGAGCCCCGCGATGCAACTTGGCCGGTGTAGTTGGTCAACGCTGGGGCGCGCGGTGGCGCTCTCAGCACTGGTCGTGGGCATCCTGTTCGCGGGAGCCGGCGCCCTCGGCATTCGCGTCAACTCTTCACCATCGTTGCCAGTTGGCTTGTACCAGGTGACGTCCGGCGCCGACGCCACGCTTGTCGAGTTCTGCCCTGCCGAACCGTTCGCCTCGCTTGCAAATGCCCGCGGATACCGCCAGGCCGGCACCTGCCCAGATGGCGGCTCGCCACTGATGAAACCCGTCGTCGCACGTGCGGGGGATTCGGTGCAGGTTTCCGCAAGAGGGATCTTGGTAAACGGGAAGGCCATCGCGAACTCGGCACCGCTCCTCAGGGACACGGCTGGCCGGCCGCTCACATCCTGGCCGTCAGGGAAATATACCGTGGATCTGGGCACGGTCTGGGTCGTGTCCGATTACCATCCGCGCAGTTTTGACAGTCGGTATTTCGGGCCGGTCTCGGAAGTACTCATTCGGAGCCGACTGCGGCCTTTGCTGGTGTTGCGGTGATTCATCCCAGCGTTGACTCCTGATGCAACACGTTGGCCACGGCGCCACCTCTTCTCCGCCTTACTGAGGCCCTTATCATCGTGCGGCGGCTGCCTGTACGCTCGTCGCAAGTTCTCGATATCTGCATAGTGCGTTCGCGAGTTGCATTTGTCGTGGCGTGTGGCAGTCGGGCTCGAAGAGTTGTGGGCTGCCAACGATGATCGCGATTGCTCGGGCGCGTGACGTTGCGACATTGAGCCGGTTTTGGCTGTAGAGGAATTCCATGCCCCGAGGAGCATCCTCAGGGCTTGAGGTCGTGAGGGAATAAATCACGACCGGGGCTTCCTGTCCCTGGAACTTGTCTACCGTTCCGACTCGTACGCCCAGCCGAGCCGTTAGGTCCGCGACCTGCGCGTTGTACGGCGCTACGACGAGAATGTCAGCAGCAGTGATCTGCCGCGTTTCGCCGCGCTGGTTTCTCCACGTAACGCTTGGCTGGAGGAGTGAATCGACGATTTGTGCAATACGTTCAACTTCTTCCATGGCGCCGTTCGTGTTGCCGTGGTGCGTGACGGGGACGTACCAGAGGCCTGCCGGGCCGAGCCACGCGTGGCCCTCAACACGTTGTAGGGCAAGTCCATCGTGCGGCGCGAGACGTTGTTCATAGAAGACCTCCGAGGTGAACGCGCAGATATCGGGATGCAGACGCCACGTTTCGGACAAGAAGAGGCCGCGATCTGGGGGAATCGTATGATGGTCCCCAAGGAGATGGGCCAATGCAGAGACGTCGGCGCCCAGCGGGTGCTTGCCTTGAGTGGGTTGGTCCAGTTGTTGCGGGTCACCAAGGAGGATAATACTTTGCGCTGCTTGCCCCACCGCGACGACGTTCGCTAGGGACATCTGGCCGGCCTCATCAACGACGAGCACATCAACGGCTCCGGCGTAGTCTTCGCGCGACCAGAGCCACGCGGTGCCACCAACCACATTCGCTTGGCCCGCCCGCAGCGCGGCGAGCGGACGGTCATTCGCCGTCACCTCCGTGATCCCAACAGGGCGCGGGCTGGAAACCCCTGAGACCTTTTGCATGATCGCTAACTGACGTACTTGTTCGGCTGCCGAGGCACGTACGACTTCATCGAGAAGGTTTCTGATTACGGCGTGGCTGACGGCCGTGACGCCGACAGTTTTGCCCCGGCGAACAAGGTCCACGATCACGCGCGCGCCGTCGAACGTCTTGCCCGACCCCGGTGGCCCCTGAATGGGGAGGACACCGTGATCAAGTTCAGTCGCACATCGTTTTGCCGCCGCAAGGATGTCTTCACCTGGGTTCGCGAGCGGCGTGTGCACGGAACGTCGCGGTGGGATTCGTAGAAGGAGGTCCCTTGCTGCCCGGTATAGTCCGGGAGCGTCGATGCCGTGTTCCTGCACCCACAGGCCGAGACGGTACAGTGCGTCCGCGAGTTCGTCCGCCCCAACTGCTTTGTGCGAGTACACACTCACCGGGTGTACGTCGGCGGTTGCCCCGGTCTTCTTGATGCTCAGCAAGCGGCGAACGGGATCGATTCCGGTAACAGTCCCGATCTTCTGACCCGCATGATGCACCCCGTCATCGGCGCGGATATCCGTTTCTTGATCCGGATATGTGTATGTGTCAGTCGGAAGCTTACTTCGTACCTCAAAGGCTCGTCCATCGTAAGCGAGGCCGGCTATGCCTGCTTTCTCGTCGTAGAGGTCTTCATCGGGGAGATCCCGGAGTCGGAAGTATTCCCACCAGTTGGCTTTGCCTTCTCGGCGATGGTAGTCGAGGATATTCGCCAGGAGCCAGCGGCCTGACTGCTCGGCTGTGCGCAGGGTCTCGTCTGCGGGCACATCCGCTGTGAGCGCGGTCACGAGCGCCGCGATGCGCCCTTGCCGTTCGTCCAAGTGCTCTGGCGGCGCACCGTTGCCTCCGATGGGTCGTGGGATCTCCTCCCCTGCCTGCAGAAGCGTGGCGCGCAATCCCTCCAACCAATCGCGAAGCGACTTCGTGCTTGCGCAGTCGTCACGATTGTAGCCCTCGATTGTCCGTTGGTTGATCTCGGCTATGTCGTTGTCGCGGGACAGTTCGAGGGCATGCTCGACGAGGCGCATCGCGTTGCGTGCCTGGTCCAGGGGCACCTCGCGCGTGTAGTTATGGAATGGTTCAAGTTGCTTGAGACTGTACTGTTCGACGCTGGCTCGCACGGCTTGTTTGGTGATGGTGTGGAGGTCGATCATGAGTCCGGCGCGAAGCATCCGGTCGATCTCGTCTTCGCGGGCTGCGTACCGCCCCATGAGTCGCTTGAGCGCGGATGGCTCGTAGGCCCCGAAGTGATACACATGCATGTCGGGATGTGCCGCCCAGGTGGCGAAGACGAGGTCGATGAACCACTCGAATGCTGCCCGCTCGTCAGCCGGAGTGAGTGCCCAGCGCGCCATATACGCTGGCTCATCGTCGTTGGTGAGGTATCCGAAGAGGTATTCTCTGCCGTCGTAGCCGGCGAAGGGATCGCCTTCGAGGTCGAAGAAGAGGTCTCCCGGCGATTCGGCCGGGAGTCGCGAGAGCCCTTGGCGGTCGAGTACCGGCAGGAGTTCGTGGATGGGGCGTTGCTGGTTCCGCCCCATGACCTGGACCCGTGCTTGCTCGCGGAGGCGCTCATACGATTCGCGTGCGCCATGGTTTGGTCGCTTGCGGATTGGCAGGGGGAGCGCAGCGAGGGCTGCAACCGTCGGAGCCTGCCACTCATAGAGCTGCTTCTGTTGGAGTCTGGTCATGCCTGCGACGAGGCTGAGGTGATCATCGCGGCGCCGTGTGTTGTCGCATTCTTGCCACCAGCGGCACACGTCGCAGTGAGAGCCACCTTCCGGATAGGTTCCGTGGGCACCGTGGGCCTGTTGCACGCAGGCTTCGATTTGCGCACGCACGAAACGGTAGTACGCCGCATAGTCGAGGACGCGGTGGGATTCTGTCCGAAACTCCTCACCAGGCATACCCGGCATAACGACGTGGATATTCCTTGCCGGAACACCCTGGGCGGTGCCGAGAAGATCGGAGTAGAGGGACAGTTGCAGAACTGTGCCCGCCTTGGTCTCTCGCGCGAGCTTGCAGTCGTACACCTCGTATGACCAGTCCCAGAACCCGCTTGGCTTTGGCGTGCGTCGCAAAATGTCCGCACGGCCAAACCAGCACCCGCACTGGAGTCCGGCCTGTACGATTACGTCCGCACCGTCCTGCATTGCGGTCAGGGTTCGCGCGACCGCGTCTTCATCACCTACGCCTCGCAGGTCTGCGAGCACCAGCCCCATGCTGGTAAGCGCATCCACATATGCCGCCTCGTGCGCTCGGCCTCGCTCCTGCAACACAGCAGTGTCAGGGTCTTGCCAATCCGGCGCTGGCCTCTCACGTCGAGCGACGTCTAAATCGAGCGTGGTTGAATGATGGCACCCAAGATGGTTGCTCAGATCGGTCGCAGCAAGCCGCAACCCATGGCACGTGTCCTTCATAAGGTCCAACCTCTAACAGTCTCGAATGTACTCTCTTTGGGTCGCCCTGACAATGGTCGAACCTGAGGCAGCTTCGCGGAAAGCCTCCCAGGCGCGATTCGTCCTCGGTCCCGGCCGCCGAGCGCGGTTCTGTTTCTCCCGCCCGCAGCGATTCGTCCCGTCCCAATCTCATGGCTCCACACCTTCCCAATGGCGCGCCACCGCGTATCCGCCGCACGTTCCACGAATAGGCCCCAACCCATTCCGCACCCACCCGGCGACTGCACGATCCCCTCAAGTCATCCAGGAGCCGGCCAGTGAGCGTTCCTCTAGAAGCGGTCGTCATGGCTGCCTCTCGGGCGTCCAGCGTGGTCGCCGATGAGAACCTGTTCCGGAGTGTTTCCCGTTCAACCCCTTTTCGCTCAGGCACCGCTTCGGCGCTGTAGCTGCGCCCGGCGGACTGCGGGCTTCTGCTTTTTCCGGACTCCTTCCCCAAAGCGAGTTTGGGTCCCCTTCCGCAAAATGCAGCCCTTGCCTTGGGAGCAGCGCGCCTCGCGCCCTTCGGGATGTGTGCCCCGAGCGAACGGGGCAGAAACGGAGAGACAGAATGTTCCAGAACAGAGTTACTCTCATCGGCTTTCTCGGCAAGGACGCGGAGAAGCGAGATACCAAGAACGACATCCCTTACACGGTCCTCTCGCTGGCGACCAAGGATTCCTGGAAGGATCGCGCGGGCGAATGGCAGTCGCGCACCGAGTGGCACCGCTGCATCGTCTGGGGCGCAAAGTTCGCGGCCTTCGCGGCGGACATCAAGAAGGGCGCGCACCTGCAGGTGGAAGGCGAGTTGCGAAGCCGCGAGTACGAAAAGGACGGCGCCAAGCATCGCATCGTCGAGATCCGAACCAAGTCGATCCTCAAGCTCGACCGAGCCAAGCAGCAGACCGAAGCAGTTCCTCAGGAGGCGGAACCAACGGACGTGCCCTTTTAGGGGGCACGTCCCCCGCGGGGGAGCCCATCGGCGCGCCGCGACGCGCCCCAAGAGGCAGGGCCGGATCGTCCCAGAGGGGTCGCGACGCTGGACTCGCTGGCGTCTACATAAACCCATCGGCTAGGTGATCGGTTCGGGATGATCTTATGTATAGAAACACGGCTGAAAATCTGCAAGACCTTGATTTCACGTGGATTGCCTATACATAATTCCGCAGGGCTTTTCGGGGTTTGCCGGAGAGATCATGCATAGTGGGAATCTCAGGCGGCTTGGTATCTGTGGCGCCGTCATCGGCTGCGGCGGTGCGCCCGAACGTTCACGGCTTTCCACAACAGGCCCGGATGGTTCCTGATCCGTTCGCCAAGCTCATGGTCATCGGTGAGCAAGGCTGGGGCAATGATCCCCTCATCGAGCAGTTGACTTAGGAATCGAGACTCTGCATCCGACAGAGGCAGGACCATCGCCAACTTATTCCGAACATCATCAACCAGTCGCGGCATTAGTTCTGGCAGATCGCCCGCCGCCGTTCGCCGCAAGACCGGAATAAGTTCGTTCTTGATCTCGTTCGGGCTGAATCCAACGTCTCCGGCCGACACTGTCCGCCAGTCCTTGCGGTTCAATGCTCCGTATACAACAAAGGCCAGCCGGAGCCGGCCAATGTCGAATTGCTGGGTTGTCAGAAGCTGGTGCGCGTCGAACAGGTCACGACTGGCATGGCGCGCAAGTAGCGCGGCGAGCTTTCCGGCGGCCAGTTCATGGATATCCACGCACGCGATCTCTATAGCGCCGATTGTTCCATGCGCATACGAATCCATGCGCCGGACCGGCCACAGCGGCTGACGGAACATGTAGTTGATGTCGAGCTTCAGGTTGCCACCGCCGCCCAGGGCGCTCTCGTAGCGAAGGACAAAACGCCCTCCGGCGTGCTCGTCGCCCGGCGACCGCGCCACTATCAGACCCTCGCGGGAACACACCGCCGTAATGGCCTCCTCCAGCCTGGGCCGTTCGGATTGCATGGCAGACACATCGACGGCCCCCACATAGTTGAGGTCGATGTCCACCGACAGTCTCGGCAAGTCGAGGATGAACAGGTTCAGGGCCGTGCCTCCTTTGAGCGCGATCCTGTCTCGCAGGAATGGATGCTGGTTGAAACCCGTCAACAAGTTCAGAAGATAAATCACCTTTTCCAGAATCTCAGGCCGGAAGCCGGTCGCTTCGGATTCCTGCAATACCCGCTGCCTGGATATCTTCACGCGACTTCCTCCCAGGATCGATTCAGAATCTCCGTCGGAACGATCAAACGCCAAGCCTTGACGAGTCGCCCTGAGCGACGCTCGCTGCGTTCCAAGTAGCAGGGCCGCTCTGGAAGATGTTCTCGAAGCGGCTCCAGGTGCCTGTCTTCGACCATGAGTGGCTTTCGATGCTGATCCAAGAAGAATCCAACTTTCGCCGCCGTGGTGGCGTTCTCCAGCAGCAGTGTGTACTTAACCGTCTGGTCGAGATCTAAGTACTCGACGGATTCGAGTGAGCGCCAAACCTCTTCCCAGCCTCCGCCCAAGTCCGGGCGGTCCAACAGGTCTACCATCGTACGCTCCAGTCCAGTGACTCGGACTTCCACCCCCAGGCGATCCGCCTTGACGACGCCGACCAATTCGTTGCCAGCCCGGAGAAGCGCCTTCTGAAAGGGCACGCTGCGGTATGTGCCGCTGCCAACCCGAGCCTTTCGCACCGCTCGATGCGTCAGGAACATAAACTCTTCGTGAACCGAGTGCGCCTTGCCATGAAATTCCAGCGCCGTGTGATAAGCGAGGACTGCGTCGTCGGCCAGCTTTCCCGCCACCAGAAAAGGATCTGGCTGGTAGGACTCAGACTCGATTCCGAAGGGAACCGCCGCGTACAGTCCTCGCCGGAGCCGCCGCAGCCGGCCTGAGCGGACATGGTGCGCCAGCAGCGACTCTTGGGAGCGGTGGTTTCGAGAGTGTCGAGAACCAAGCCGGGCGGCGAACTCATCCACTGTGAAGACCGGATGCCGAGCAAAGAAGTCGAACGTGGATTCTGACATATTCGGTCGCTATCCGCAACAATACTGCGTATATTGATATATATCGTCAAATCGGGTGATTGTCAATACCAGGCGAAACCCTGAGTCCGATAGTGTGTTTTGATTGAGTCTATCAATCCACCCTTCCAGGGCCGTCGCAGGTTTCGCAAGGTCCTCGATCAGATGGGCTTGTGAGCACCAGAGCAGCGGCATCGGCACGCGGATAAGCCCGCCACCGCGCTGGTGTCGCGTTGGCGGGCGGAATGCACCGGCCTGGACAACAGGTGCCGGTTAGCGCTACGCTCATCAGCCCGGCGGCGGCGGTGACGGCGCCACACACAAGTCTATGGTGCCGCACCGCTACAAGTTTTTGATGCTGTAGGCGGCCAGGAACACAGCAGGCACGACGCAATGCCGTTCGAAGGCTCCTCATGGGCTGTGGATAACTCCTGTGGGAGATCGGAAACATCCACGGGACTTTAGGGGCGCTTCTGCCCGGCCCGGAACGGGACTTTAGGGGCGCTCGCACGGGACTTTGGGGGCGCCCTTCTATATACCTGTATTTACCTGACGAAGACCAGTAGTAGGCAGCCCTAAACAGTGGAAATGTGGAAATCCGGCCTAACCCGAACCGCCGCCGCACGGCGGGGAAAAACAGCCGGGGCATCGTGCCAAGCACTGGATAGCGAAAAGAGAATAGCACATCCGTTCGTAAGGAAACGGCTAACGAAAGCGATCTTGTGTCAGCCCCGGACAATCAGCCCCGTCTCAGGCACCATGTCGTCAAGACGAAGAGGAGGCTATCCGAGCTTTGGCTCAACGGGGTGTGCGGATTGTGCGCGGAAAGAAGGCCCTGGCTGCATGCGCTCGCGGTGGCAGATGCCCGAGCTGAACCGCCGCCGCACGGCAGGGAAAGGGCGCAAGCAGAGTTGGTGTTCTTGGGCTTTTTTACAATACACCAATAAAGTTGTAGTATTGTGTTATGGCCCAGTCGCACAGGCAGGCGTCGAGGCGGCTGTTCGAGGTGGCTGAGCAGCAGCAGGGGTTCTTCACCACGAAGCAGGCCAAGGCTGCAGGCTTCGCCGAAAACACGCACCCGTACCACGTGCATGTGGGCAGTTGGATTCGAGAGCATCGCGGCATCTACCGGCTCGCTCTTTTCCCGTCGACCGACCGGCCCGACCTGGTGCTGTGGTCGCAGTGGTCGCGCAATCGCAACGAGGAAGTCGAAGGCGTCTTCAGTCATCACACGGCGCTCAGCCTGCATGAGCTGTCGGACCTGAATCCGGCCAAACTGCACATGACCGTTCCAACCGGATTCCGCCGCAACAGCGAGATTCCGGGTGTCCTCGCCCTCCACTATGCGGACCTCGCAGAGCCCGATGTCGCTACGGCGCAGGGCTACAAGTTCACACGGCCGCTGCGCGCGATTCTGGATCTGATCGACGCCGGAGGCGTGGAGCGGAGCATTCTCCGCCAGGCGATCCGCCAAGCGGCCGACCGGGGGCTCATCAGCCGGCGGCAGGTCCACGATACGCACATGACTGAACCCGCACGCAGACTGATTGAAGATGTACTGAGGCGGGCGGCGTAATACCCGAGCCGAAGATCTACGCCACCACTGGGGCGTTCCGAAAGGCGCTTGGGGAGCGTCTCAGAACGGCGGCGCTGAAGGGCGGGTACGCACTCGGACTCCGGTTCAAGATGGCACGAGCCACCGTGGACATCGACCTCACACTGCCGCATCTGATGGCGACGGTGGCTGGCGCGATGCAAACTAGGCCGAGGATATCGGTCCAATCTCGACGTTCTGCGACGACGATTACATGGCGAAGCACCTCGGCAGCAGGAAGCAGTGAGAGGCACCTTCCTTCTACGGCTGCACGGCCAAGCACCGGGAGCGCGTGCGGCGGGAATGGGACAAAATCATCGCGAAGGTGGAGGCGACCCAATGTTGAGTTTGAGCTGGCGTCCGGTCAGCCCGGTGCGATTCCGGGACGCCAGTGCCATCTGATGCGAGCCGCCGTACTATAGAGGTGGCCATGAAGCCGAAACTGTTGCTGACGAAATCGAAATTCGTTGCAGGCGTGCAATGTCTGAGGCGACTCTACTGGCAGGTACACCAGCCACAGCTGGCCGGCGAAATCGATGACCAGGTGCAGGCCATAATGGATCAGGGCAGGGCGGTTGGGGTCGAGTCGCAGAGGGCGTTTCCGGGAGGCGTCCTCGCGGAAGCAGACCACCAGCACACCCGCGCGGCCTTGGAGGAAACCGCCCGGCTCATGGCGGACCCGCGGGTGCCGGCAATATATGAGGCTGCCTTGGAACACGACGGCGTCTTGGTGCGGGTGGACATTCTAGAGCGCCAACTGCGGAACCGCTGGCGGCTAGTGGAGGTCAAGTCGTCCACACAGGTGAAGGATTACCACCGCTACGATGTTGCCATCCAGCGGCATGTGGCAAGCGGGGCGGGCCTGAAGATCGGCTCTGCGTGCCTGACACCATGGGCACCGCTTTCCTGACAGCCAATTCAAGACGTCTTCCGTACTAATGCCGCCACGAACAGTCGCATGCCGGGGCAGGATGAACTCGCGGCAGAAATCGCCCAGTAGAGGCTCCGCTTTGGCAGAGATCCAATAGTAGACTGGCCGCACAATGTGAACTGGCGCTCCCACGTCCTCAAGGGGACGCACGAGTTTCCAGGCGTTGGGGATGGGCCCGGAGACAAACCGCGGGAGGAACGCTCGCCGGTAGACGTCTGCAAGCCTCATCCTCGTGCCTTTGTTCAGGATGTTGCTGCGAACGCCGCTCTCACGCTGCGCAGCCACGGGCGCGTCACTCCACGTGCGCACC